>NBJMC04201__coassemble_466_pt1 | contig 32796 bp, 39 predicted proteins | sample NBJMC04201__metabat2_high_PE_001 | metagenome-assembled genome bin NBJMC04201
AAGTTAAACAAGATAAATTATATAAATCAGATTTTGATTTATTATTAGAAGAAATCGATAAATAGTAAGTTGTGGGGGAGTTGTAAGTAGTTGAAGAAAAAATTAAAAATTTTAGCAATTTTTTTAATATTAGTAATTTTATTATATTTTATATTTAATTTTATTAGTGGAATTATATATAAAAATAAAATGAAAGAAATCAGTAAATTTAGTTCTAGTGAAATGATAGATTACACTTTAAAGAACAACAAAAATACAATTATTTCTATAGCAGTTTATGATGAAAATGGGATAACTTATAATATATATGGTGGAGAATATAATTTGAATTATGACTATGAAATAGGTTCAGCTACAAAAACTTTTACAGCAATGTTGATTTCTAGGGCAGTAGAAGAAGGAAAAATAAATTTAGATGATAATATTTCTAATTATCTAGAACTTGAAAATAGGTACTATCCAACTATAAAACGAATAATTACTCACACATCAGGATTTAAACCATATTACTTAAGTTTTCAAAAAATAAAAAATTATTTTTCTGGTGGAAATGATTTTTATAACATTTCAAAGGAACAATTATTAAAAGAATTAAATAAAACAAAGTTAGAAGATAAAGATTATGATTTTAATTATTCCAACTTTGGAATATCAACATTAGGATTAATATTAGAAAAAGTATATTACAAAGATTATAATGAATTGCAAGAAGAATACTTTAAAGAGCTAGATATGAATAACACCTCTGTTGCAATAGGAAAAGGTAATTTAAGAGGATATTGGAAATGGAATGAAGATGATGGATATATTCCAACTGGAGCAATTATTTCTAATATTGAAGATATGTCAAAATATTTAGAAACTTTAATCACATCAGATGAAAGTTATATTATAAAAACTCAAGAACCACTAACTGATGTAAGAGCAGTTAACGATATTTATAATATTTTTGATATAAATGTTGATAAAGTAGGAATGACTTGGATGATAGACAATAAAAATGATATTATTTGGCATAATGGCTCAACAACTAATTTTAATAGTTATATCGGATACAACAAAGAAAAGAAAGTTGGAGTTGTTGTATTATCAAATTTATCTCCTAAAAGTGATGTTAATATGACTTTCATAGGAAATAAGATATTGCACGAAATGTTAGATAAATAAAAAATAACAATAGTGGCCAATTACAATATGTGTAGCAGATAGTTAGTTGCTAATTATCTGCTTTTATAGTATTATAGATATATGAAAATAGTTATTTATGGAGGAGGTAAAAGTGAAAATTGCAAAGATTATATTATCAATAGTTACAATGCTATTTGCATTACTAGGATTATTAAAAGTTATATCTTTTGATATTGCAAATCCAATAATGTTTTTAGCATTAGCTACTTTATTATTATTGAGAAGTATTGAGTATAAGAAAAGTAGAGAAAATAGTAGTTTTATACTAACTGTTATTACAGCAGTATTTTTATATGTTGTAGTTATTTATACTGTTTTTATAGCATAATAAATTACAATTTTCAAATACTTTATACGAAAGTATAGAGTAATTTTTCTTTTTATGATATTATAATAGAAATAGTAATTTATCGAGGAGGTATTTGTAATGAAAAATAAAAAAATTGGTATAGGTTCATTGTCATTGTTACTAGTAATTATTGCTTTCGTTTGGGCTTTTAATATTTTTGGAGTTTGTGTTGGAGATCACATTTTAGCAACATTGAACATACCTACTTGGTCTAATATGGCTAATGCGACTGGAACACATTACACTATTTTTTATTCATTTATATTTTTAATACCAGCACTAATATTATCTATTAAATATAAAGATAATTTGTTTACAAAGGTTGGAAAATGGTTATCAATTACTTTTATTGGAATACTTTTACTTGGATTTATATTTATGGTTGTATAGTAACAAATTACAATTTATAGAGTAGATTTATATCTACTTTTTTCTTTGAGTAAAAATGTGATATAATATAATAGATTTATGAGGAAGTGATGAAAATGAATAATAGTCAAATTCAATGCTTGATACCAATTTATTTAACCTCTCCAAGAAATCCTTATAAATAAAGGGTTTGCGAGCATATAGATCTTACACGTTTTTTCAAAAAAACAGTAAAAAATAATAAAAAGCAATCAAGAATAGTTAAAAATGGGGTGTTTGTTTTTAGTTGATACCACAAGGTTAACCCCATAATATTTTGACGAGAAAGGAGAATAATAAATGGCTGAAAAAGATTTACAAATAACAAATCATGATTTTTTAATATATAGAGATTCAAACAATGATGTTAAAGTTAGTGTAATGTTAATAAATAATGATATATGGCTAACTCAAAATTTAATCGCCGAATTATTTGGTGTGGGAAGAAGTACAATAACTGAACACATCAATAATATATTAAATAGTGGTGAACTTACCGAAAATAACACCGTCGGAAAAACCGACGTTGATCATTCTAAAAAACCTGTAAAGATATATAATTTAGATATGATTATTGCAGTTGGGTATCGTGTTAATTCAAAGAAGGCAACAAATTTTAGAATTTGGGCAACAAAAGTTTTAAGAGAATATATGATTAAAGGGTTTGTTATGGATGATGAAAGATTAAAAAATCCTAATTATATTTTTGGTGAAGATTATTTTGATGAAATGTTAGAACGTATTAGAAATATTCGTTCTAGTGAAAGAAGATTTTATCAAAAAATCACTGATATATATTCTTTATGTAGCATCGATTATGACAAAGATTCGGAAATTACAAAAGAATTTTTTAAAACAGTTCAGAATAAGTTGCACTATGCAATTACTGGTCAAACAGCTGCAGAAATTATATATAATAGGGTAGATGCTGAAAAAGAACATATGGGACTTACAAATTGGAAAAATTCACCTGATGGCCCAATTTATAGATATGATGTTGATATTGCAAAAAACTATTTAAACGAAAAGGAATTAAAAGATTTAAATAGGATTGTCACTATGTATTTAGATTATGCAGAATTACAAGCTGAAAATCATAATGCAATGACTATGAAAGATTGGATAGAAAAATTAAATGTATTCTTACAATTTAATGGAAAAGAAATTCTTCATAATGCTGGGCAAATATCTGCTAAGGTCGCACAAGAATTAGCATACAGAGATATGATAAGTTTAAAGTTAAACAAGATAAATTATATAAATCAGATTTTGATTTATTATTAGAAGAAATAGATAAATAGTAATTTGTTGAGGAGGTCAATTATGAATAAGAAAAATGACACAATAACAAAAACAGTTAAAACTGGTATTACTTTTGGAAGTGCGTTAGCAATGGTTATCAGTTATGTAAATTGGCATTGAGTTGGTTGGGCAATTGTTCATGGATTAATGAGTTGGGTGTATGTCATTTACTATATAATTAGATATTAAATTACAATTTGTGATAGATTAGGAGGTGGAAAAATGTATAAAACAGTTGTTATAGAGTATTCACCAAAGGCAGATGATATGGCACAAAAAGTAGAAGAAAAAGCAAATGAAATGTTACAAGATGGTTATGAGCTAGTTACTATGTCAATTACAGGAACAGCAAAAGCAATTTTAGTATTTAAAAAAGGTTTGAAAAAAAGTTTTATATAAATTACAATTTAATTTAGTAAAAAATATAGTAATTTATTGAGAGGATTTGATTATGGATAATTTTATTGAAATATTATTAGATTTAATAGTTAATGGAAGTATAGAAATGTTACCTAACAAGAAAGTTCCTAAATGGATAAGAACTATAATTTCTTTAATCATTATAAGTATGATAATGGGAATAATAATATTGGGAATTGTAGTATTAAAAGAATCTTTATTAGGTGGAATACTTATAATTATTGTTGGAGTATTTTTATTAATTGGAATAATAATTAAAGTAAAAAATTATATGAAGTATACAAAAGACTAAAAAATAATATTTATGGAGTTGATAATAAATGAATAAAGAAAATATTACTATCTAGCATAGATAAAGTTCATACTACCAAAATGGGGATTGATAGGATTAAGAAAAACCTTAAATTAGATACTAATGATGTAGTTGAATACTGCAAAAATAAAATATTAGATAAAGACTGTAATATTTATAAACAAGGAAAGAATTGGTATTGTGAAATTGATAATATAAAAATAACTATTAACTCATATAGTTACACAATTATAACAGTACATACTATTCATTAAATTACAATTTATAGAGTAGATTTGTATCTACTTTTTTCTTTGGGTAAAAATATGATATAATATAATAGATTTATGAGGAAGTGATGAAAATGAATAATAATCCAATTCAATGGTACCCAGGTCATATGGCAAAAACAAAAAGATTAGTAAAAGAACAATTAGACTTAATAGATATAGTTTATGAAGTAATAGATGCTAGAATGCCTTATTCATCTAAAATAAAAGATATAGATGAAGTTATAAAAAATAAACCCAGAATATTAATTATGACTAAATATGATTTATGTGATAAAAAAGAAACAGATAAATGGATAAAGTATTATGAAGAAAAAGGATATAATGTTTTACCAATGGATTTAGAAAATAAACCAAATTTAAAGCCATTATTTAATTTAACTAATGAACTAATGAAAGATAAAAACAAAAAAAGAGAAGAAAAAGGATTATTAAAAAGAAGAACTAGGGTATTAATAATAGGAATTCCTAATGTTGGTAAATCTACTTTATTAAATAGATTAGTTGGTAAAAAAGCAGTAGATGTAGGTAATAAACCAGGTGTTACAAAACAATTAAATTGGATTAGAATAAATAATGAATTAGAATTATTAGATACTCCAGGTATTTTATGGCCTAAATTAGATAATCAAAAAGTTGCTCTAAATCTTGCTAGCCTAACAGCAATTAAAGAAGAAATATTGCCTTTATTTGATGTGTGTGAATATATTTTAAATACTTTAAATAAATACTATAAAGATAAATTAAAAGAAAGATATGGTATTATAGAATTAACTGAAGATATAATTGATACTTTTGATATAATCGGTAAAAAAAGAGGCTGTTTAATTAAAGGTGGACAAGTTGATTATGATAAAGTAATTAGTGTTATAATAAATGATATTAAAAATGGTTATATTAAAAATATAACTTTTGATAGGATTGATGAAATTGGATAAAAATGTTTTAGTTTTGGCTTACTTAGGCGATAGTGTTTTTGAAATAATCGTTAGAAAATATTTAATAGGTCAAGGTATCAATAAAGTAAACACATTACAAAAAGAAGCTATTAAATATGTAAGTGCGAAAGGACAATGTAGTTTTGTTACTAAATTAATAGAAGAAAATAAATTAACTGATGATGAATTAGAAATATTTTATAGAGGTAGAAATCATAAATCTAATTCACATCCTAAAAATACTGATATTATAACTTATAAATATGCAACAGGATTTGAAGCTATAATAGGGTATTTATATTTGAAAAATGATTATAAAAGAATAGAAGAAATAGGAGAACTGTTATGTACGTATATGGTAAAAATGTAGCTAAAGATATTAATAGTAAAATTGAAAAAGTTTATGTTGCTAATAATTTTAAAGAAAAAGAAATACTTAAAAATATTAAAGCACCTATAGTTTATGTTGATAAAAATAAATTAGATAAAATGGTTGATGGCGTTCATCAAGGAATAGTTTTAAAAATAGCTGATTATGATTATAAGGATATAAGCGAATTAAATAGTGATGTTGTTGTTATGTTAGATCATCTAGAAGATCCTCATAATTTTGGAGCAATTATTAGAACTTGTGAAGCTGCTGGCGTTAATGATATAATAATACCTAAAGATAGAAGTGTTAAAGTAAATAGTACGGTTATGAAAACAAGTGCTGGATGTTTGGATCGAGTAAATATATATGAAGTAACTAATTTGGTTCAAACAATTAATTATCTTAAGAAAAATAATTATTGGATAATAGGAACTGATATAAAAGGAACTGATTATAAAGATATTGACTATAAAGGTAAAATAGTTATAATAATTGGTAATGAAGGAAATGGAATGAGTAGATTAGTAAAAGAGGCTTGTGATTTTATAGCAACAATTCCAATGAAAGGTGAAGTTAATAGTTTAAATGCTTCTGTTGCAGCTGGCATAATAATATTTGAAAGTAGGAGATAAATTGAATTATAAAGATTTTAACGATTATGAGTTATTAGATCACATTTATAGTTGTAATGAAGATGCGAATGAAATAATGATTTATAAATATCGTCCTTTAACAGTTAATTTAGCAAAAAAATTAATAAAATATTGTAACGGTGGTATTGATTTAAATGATTTAATTCAAGAAGGATTGGTTGGGTTAAATGAAGCTATTAAATCATATAGAGATGATAAAGAAACAAATTTTGGAACATATGCCAAATTATGTATCGAAAGAAGAATGTATAGTTTAGTGAAAAGTACGCGAACTTATAAAAATAAAATTTTAAATGAATCTATATCTCTTGAAGATGATGAGGATAATAATATTGATAAATTTTTAATTGATAATTCTTTTAATCCATCTAATATGATTGAAGAATATGATAGTCAAAACTTAATTTTAGAAAAATTAGAATCTCAATTAACAGATTTAGAAAAACAAGTCTTTGAACTTAAAAAAAATTATTTTAATTATAAGGAAATTGCCGAAATATTAGATAAAGATCCTAAAGCTATAGATAATACAATTCAAAGAATTAAAATAAAATTAAAAAAAATATTAAATTTAAACTAAAAGACAAGAACTTTGTATTTTAAGTTCTTGTCTTATTTTATTAACATCCAAGCATTTGGTATATATCTTTGGCCAGTATAATTATATCCTCTAGGATCATTAATTAAATTTCCATTTATAGTTAAAGTTGAAGAACCTCCACCATCTAGATTAGCAGCATTATATGCTCCGTATCTTTCAAATATAGAAATCATATCAGCAATTGATATACCAGCACTATCATTAGCGCCTCTACCATCTATTACTAAGAATAATACAATACCATCTTTTCTCTGACCGATAGCTGTTCTATTAGCATAACCCCAACCACCATTGCCTGAGACTTTAGTAGATTGACCATTAATTATTAAGAATGGCCCAAAAGTGACAGCGTCTTCCATACCATTTTTTATAGCTTCTTCAGCACTTTCTGTAGTTAAAACTAATACATTATCTTTGTTAAATCCAATCAATCCACCACCATGTTTATTAACTGCACCAATTGATTTTATTTTTCCGTTTTCAATAACAGTACCAGTAGGAATTATTTTTTTTCCATTAATTGAGAATCCGCTTGCGTTAATTGCAACAACTGCATTCTCATCCTTGCTAAAATCGGATAAAATTTGACCACCTAAATCTACATATTTTGATGTAACTAACTCAATTTTAGAAGCGTCATAAATAGCAACTAAATAGCCACTATAATTTTTTTCATCAATTTCAATTAATTTATATAAAGCATTTTCATCACGGTTTAATATTTGTTCTTCATATATAGATTCATAATTATCTTTTAGACTATTATCAAAAATTATGTCTGAAGCAATAGTGTTTTCATTTAATTCAGATAAAGTATTATCTTTCAAAGCATCTAAAATATTTTTATCTGAATATAGTATATTGGCAAAATATTTATGATTCCCTGTTGCTAAAGAAGTTGTCACAAACCAATTTCTAAATTGATGAAATGGTCCATAAATTACAAAAAGAGCTATGATAATAATAATGTCAAATAAACCAATTATAATGGTAAGTTTTTTAATTTTCATTTATTTCACCACCTATTATATAAGGATTTAAATAAGTTCCCATTCCACTTATTGTGACATCATTTTTGATATATATTGATGGCCTTACATAGTGATAATTAGAAACGGTATCTTCAAACAAATTATTATTTTCATCTATTATTAGGATTCCAGTTTCATTATCGGTCCTCGATAGAGTAAACGTATTTTCTACATCATATACAAAAGGTTCTGCAATAGATAATAATCCAACATTTAAATTTATACTTGAATCATATGTTGTCGTATAATCATAATCACTAATTACGCCATCATAAAATTGTCCATTTACAATTAATTCTTTTTCTTCAAAATTATTATAGTAATCATTATTAAGATAGTTTAATAAATTTAAATCTGTAGAATTATCATAATTGCTATAATATGTTTCATATACAGATTCTTCACTTACTAGTTTAATTTTATCTATGTCTTTAAAAACAATTCTCCATAAACTATTGTTTAATTTTATATATTCTCCAATGTATGCATCTTTTAAAGATGTTACTAAATGTTTTTCAATAATGTATGGATTATCACTAGACCCATTCCCACTTATTACTTTAGTGTCGCTTTTTAATGTTATAACAGGTCTAACGCCAAAATTTTTATTAGAAAGCGATATTGTACCATCATTTTTAACATATCCAAGGCTATTATTAGAATTATTTACAAGCCAATATTCTGAATTATTGTTTAAATAACTATTCATACCACCAGCTTTTTCATAATCATATAAACTTAATAAAGAAACTTTATAATCATTATTTTTTATATTACAACTGATATTTTCAATTTTATCAAAGCAATTATTTGTATTAACCAAATATTCATGATTTAAAGTATTATAAAATATACCTGTATATTTTATATTGAAGTCATTTAGCCATTTATTAATATATGAATCATTAAATGAACTTATATTGCCATAATTTAATGAAATAATATTATCATCAGTAATTAATGTTATAGTATTATCTTCATTTACTTTAATAATTCTCCAAGTATAACCCATAAATTTAACATAATTGTTATTTGCTTTATTTATAAAACGATATGTATTATTATCATTAATTAAAGTTGGTATTATTTCATATTTATTTTGTCTTTGCTTAATTTGTTCTGCTAATAAATCTGATAATATTGTATTATCATTATTTAAATGCTTAAAATATACCAATCTTCCTAAATAATAAATACATAATACAAAAATAATTATTAAACTGACATAATTAAATATTTTTTGTTTTTTTTCAAAATTCATTTTTTTAACTCCCATTTATGCGGTAATATTATATCAAATTAATTACAAATAGACAATATTTTATTGTATAGGATTTATTTGTATGGTATTATATATAATGTAGGTGGTATAATGTTTGAAAAAGATAAATTAAAAGAAAATACCGTACTTTTTATAGCTTTGATTGGAATAATTTTAATTCTTACTATAATTGATATTTTTATTAATAATAAAGACAATATTTTTACTTCTTTAACTGATGATAAAATAAATATAAATCAATTAGTAATAAATGAAATAATGACATCAAATAAAGGAGCATATGTTGATTTTAATGGTAATGCTTATGATTGGATTGAATTATATAATGGTTATGATGAAGATATTAATTTATTTAATTATACATTAAGTGATGAAGAATCAGGAAAAACAAAATGGATATTTCCAAATGTTACTATTAAAAGTAAAGAATATTTAATTGTTTATTTATCCGGAACTAATGATGAAGGGTTGTACGCTAATTTTTCGTTGAAAAAAGAAGGCGGAGAATTAGTAACATTAAAAAAGCCTAATGGTAAGGTAGTTGATTCAGTAAAAACGGAAAGTTTAGAAAAAAATACTACTATGGCAAGAGATAGTGAAGGTAATTGGGTTAAAACAAATGAAATTACTCCTGGATTTGATAATAATAAAGAAGGGAGAAACAAATATTTAGAATCTTTAAAAACTACCGAAGATTATTTAATTATTAATGAATTTTTACCAAACAACAAAGGTAATTATAATGTAAATGGTGAATTTTTATCTTATATTGAAGTAAAAAATACTGGTAGTGAAACTATAAATTTATATGATTATTTTTTATCAAACGATACTTTAGAACCGTTTTCTTGGAGATTACCAAATATTGAATTAAAAAGTGGAGAAGTTTATTTGTTTTATACAACAGAACTGGATAATAATAACAATACTGATTTTAAATTAAATAAAAGTTCAGGAACTATTATCTTATCTAAAAATAATAAAATAGTAGAACAAGTTGATTATACTAATGTAACTGGTGGTTACGCTTATATAAAAACTAATGGCACTTTTTATGAAGGAATAAACATAAGCCCTGGTTATGATAATGTTGAACAATTTAATAAGGATTGTAGGAAAAATCCAAATGATTTAGTAATAAATGAAGTTATGTCAAGTAATAATACTTATCTACCACAAAATGGAGGTAATTATTATGATTGGATTGAATTATATAATAATAGTGATAAGTCTATTAATTTAAGTGATTATACAATAACTACTGATGTTGATAATGTTAATTTGTATAAATTAGAAGATAAAGAATTAAAACCTGGAGAATACTATATTTTAATGGCTTCGGGTAATATAAATAATAGTAATAATAGTTATAAACATACTAATTTTAAAATATCTCCAACGGAAAGTCTATATTTATATAAAGATAAAAAATTAGTAGATTCAGTTTTGATTTCTAGTATCCCTAAAGAGTATAGTTATGGAAGAAATAATGATAATGGATATTATTATTTTAAAACTCCAACACCTGGTAAAGCTAATAGTTCAGGTATTAGTGAAATAGCATATACTCCAACTTTTAATACTAAGCCAGGAATATACAATGATATCGATAAATTAACAGTAGAAATAAATGGTTCTGGGACTATATATTATACTTTAGATGGAAGTGAACCAACTACTAATTCTAAAGTATATGATAGTCCTCTTGTTTTATCAAAAACAACAGTTGTGCGAGCTATTAATTATGAAGAAAGTAAAAAGATAAGTGAAATTGTAACATCATCTTATATTATCAATGAAAATCACACTTTATCTGTGTTATCAATTGGTATGAATCCTAGTGATTTTAATCGCGTTTTAAATGCAGGTGGTTCAAACTTGACATTACCTGCTCATGCAGAGTTATTTGAAAATGATGGTAGTTTTACTATTGATTGTGGATTTAAACTATTTGGAGGAAGTACAAGATATATAAATAAAAAAAGTTTTTCTTTAAAATTTTCTTCAAAGTATGGTGATTCTTCATTAGAATATAAAGTATTTGATAATAGAGAAGCTACTAATTATAAATCATTGGTAATTAGAAGTGGTTCACAAGATAGTCAGTTTTCAATGATAAGAGATGAACTTGCAACTTCTATTATGGATGACTATGGAACAGTCGACGTACAAGCATACAAACCAGTTATTTTATATGTTAATGGTGATTATTGGGGTATATACTATTTAAGAGAAAAAGTAGATGATGATTTTATACAAAACCATTATAATGTTGATGGTAGTTATTCTAATATTATAAGAATCGATGGGGAAGTTAAATATGGGACTAGTGATTTTTATAATAATTTATTAAATTTTGTTAAATATAATGATATTTCTAACACTAATAATTATAATAAAGTAAAAGAAATGTTAGATGTTGAAAATTACATTGATTACTGGATAGGCGAATTATATACAACTAATAATGATATTGTTAATCAAAGATACTTTAACAATACATTACTAGATAATGGTAAAATAAAAATGATTTTTTACGATTTTGATTATGCATTTTATAATCAAAGATTAAATTATTTAAGTTGGATGATTGATCCTAATGGTATGGGTGAATATCATTTTGATAATACATTATTAATAAAGTTATTGCAAAATAAAGAATTTAAACAATTGTTTTTAGAAAGATTGTCATATAACATGAATAATGTTTGGACGGATAGCAATGTCTTAAATAGATTTAATGAATTAAAAAAAATAATTGAAGTAGAAATGCCTCGTAATCAAGAAAGATGGGGATATACGATGGATACATGGTATAGTGAACTTGATAAGTTAGAAAAATATATAAAGGATAGAAGAGAATATATGTTAAATAGTATTAAATGGTATTTTGGATTATCGAGTAAGGAGATGGAAAAATATTTTGAAGATGTATAGACACGAATTAAAATTTATAATAAATAAGGCATATTCTGAAATGTTAAAAAATCAACTTGCTTTAATTATGGATGTCGATGAAAATTCCATTGATAATACTTATTTTATTAGAAGTTTATATTTTGATGATATAAATAATAGTGCTTATTATGAAAAAGTTGATGGTGTAGAAAAAAGAAAAAAATATCGTATTCGCATTTATAATTTAGACGATTCATTTATTAGATTAGAAAGAAAAGATAAAGATAGAGATTTAACTCATAAAGAACAAACTAGAATAACAAAAGAAATATATACTAAAATAATTAATAATGATTTAGATGATATAGATTTATCTGATAATTTAGTAAAAGAATTTATAACATATATAAAGACTAAAGGTTTAAAGCCAACTGTAATAGTTGATTATAACAGGTTAGCTTATACTTATCCATTGTTTGATACAAGAATAACTTTTGATGAAAATATTAAATCGGGTAGATTTAATTATGATTTATTTGGTGAATGTCAAACTTACAACGTATTAGAAGATGAAGTGGTATTAGAAGTTAAATTTAATGAAATGTTACCTAGTCATATTGCTAGAGTTATTATGAATATACCAAGTGTAAGGCAAGCAATATCTAAATATGCATTATGTTTTGAAAAGAAGGAGATTTAATTATGGGATTTTTAGATTTAATTAAAAAAGGAGTAGTTGAAGAATTTACTGGAACTATTTCAACTGGAGATTTATTTTTATCTTTAATTATTGCTTTTGTATGTGCAATATTTATAACTTATATTTACAAGAAAACTTATACTGGAGTTTCTTATACAAAATCATTTGTATTATCAATTATATTGTTATCTATGGTAACATCGCTAGTAATTAGAACAATCAATTCTAATTTAGCGTTATCATTAGGTATGGTTGGTGCTTTATCTATCGTTCGTTTTAGAACAGCAGTAAAAGATCCTGTTGATACAATTTTTATGTTTTGGGCAATTGCTGTAGGTATTATGTCAGGAGCAGGGCTTTATTTAATTACAATAATTGCTTGTGCATTATTAGGTTTATTTTATCTAATAAGTTATTTTAAAATATTTAAACCAATTGAAAAATATTTATTGGTTGTGAACACTGATAAAGAAAATGCATTAGAAGTATCTAAAATGTTTGCTAGTAAAAATTGTACTTTAAAAACAGAATCTATAAAAAAAGATAAAGTAGAATTAACTTATGAAATAATTGGTAAAGAATTTGCTAATGAAATATTAAAATTAAAAGATGATAAATTACAAAGTATTCATATGATTAGTATAGATTAACAAATTGTTTAAAATTAAAAAAAGAAAGAAGGTGTAGTCTTTTACTGGCGATAATATGGCATATATAGAGGTTAAAAATATTAATAAAACATATAAAATGGGTGAAGTTTCTATTAAAGCTATCGAAAACGTTTCTTTTGAAATAAAAAAAGGAGAATTAGTAGTTATTTTAGGTCCTTCGGGTGCAGGAAAAACAACAGTTTTAAATATTTTAGGTGGTATGGATACAACTGATAGTGGCAGTATTGTAATAGATAAAGAAGATATTGCTAAATTTAATAAAAAACAATTAACTAATTATCGAAGATATGATATTGGTTTTGTCTTTCAATTTTATAATTTGGTTGGAAATCTAACTGCATTAGAAAATGTTTCTTTAGCGAGCCAAATTTGTAAGAATCCAAAAGATAGTGAAGAAACATTAAAAAGTGTTGGGTTAATAGATAGAATCAATCATTTTCCTGCTCAATTATCAGGTGGAGAACAACAAAGGGTTAGTATTGCTCGTGCTTTAGCTAAAAATCCAAAATTATTATTATGTGACGAACCAACTGGTGCATTAGATTCTAAAACAGGAAAATTAATATTAGATTTACTACAAAAAACTTGTCATGATTCTAATATGACAACTATTATAATAACTCACAATGCAATAATAGCTGATATTGCTGATAAAGTAATTAAAATAAAAAATGGTACTGTACAAGATATTATTATTAATGAAAATCCAAAACTAGTTGAGGAGATTGATTGGTAATGATTTATAAAAATAGTTTTAGAAAAATAAAAAAATCTTTAGGAAGATTTTTATCTTTAATCTTTATAGTTATGTTAGGTAGTGCTTTTTTCTCTGGTATTAGGGAATCAGCTACTGATATGATAAAAACGATGGATGAATATTATGATGAAACATCTTTAATGGATTATAAAATAGTAAGTACTATGGGATTAACTGAAGGTGACGTAGATTCAATTAAAGAAATTTCATCTGATTTAATTGTTGTTCCATCTTATTCATTTGATATTTTATTAAATGGCGATGTAACAAGAGTTCATGCTATTACGGAAGTAAATAAAGTCAATTTAGTAAGTGGTAAAATGCCCAATAATGATGAATGTTTAGTAGAAGATGGAACTTATCAAATAGGGGATAAAATAACTATAGAAAGTGATAATCTAAAAGTTAAGGAATACACTGTATCAGGTACAATTACTAGTTCATTATATACTTATAAATCAAAGGGTATTTCTACTATTGGTGATGGTAAATTAGATACATATATTTATATACCAATTGATAACTTTGATATTGAATATTATACTGAAATATATATAATTGATAAAAATAGTATAGATAAGACTTCATATTTAGATGATTATAAAGAAGTTATTAGTGTCTTAGATAGTAAATTAAAAGATTTAAAACCAATTAGAGAAACGATAAGATATGAAGAAATATTAAAAGAAGTAATGGAAGTTATTAATGAAGCAGAAGAAAAATTATTAAATGAAAAAGAAACTAATGGAAAAAAATTAGAAGATGCTAAAAAAGAATTAGATGAAAATAAAGAGAAATTAGATAATTCTTATAAAGAATGGGAAGATGGTAAAGATAAATTATACGAAACAAATAAAGAAATGGAAAGAACATTTAATGATGCTAATGCTAAATTAGAAGATGCTAAAAAAGAATATAATGATGCTTTAGAAAAATATCATATAAAAGAAAGTGAATTAGAATCTAATTTAAATTTATTAAACGAACAAATAAATAATTTAAATAAAATATTAGATACTTTAGATCCAAGTAGTGAAGAATATATAAATTATAGTAATCAATTAAAATTACTAAAAGAAAATAAAGAAAATATAGAGTTGTTAATAAATACAAAAAATGAATTAGATAAACAAGAAAAAGAATTAAATAATAACATTGATTTATGGAATGAAGAATTTGAAAAACAAGTAAATATTTTAAATGAAAACTATGAAAAAATAGAAAGTGCTCAAAAAGAATTAGAAGATGGTTATAATGAGTATGAAGAAAATTATAACAAATATACTTTAGAAATAACTAAAGCAGAAAATGAAATAAATGATGCTAAAGAAGAATTAAATAATATTGAGAAACCTAAATGGTATTTAATGTCAAGAGAAGATAATACCGGATACACTAATTTTTATGAAAGTGCTGTTAAAATAGATTCAATTGCAGCTGTTTTTCCAATATTCTTTATGTTGGTAGTATTTTTAATGAGTTTAAATACAATGACAAGAATGATTGAGGAAGAAAGAGGTGAAATAGGTACATATGTATCTTTAGGAATTAGTAAAATAAAAATAGTATCAAGTTATTTATTTTATGTTTTAATAGCTACATCTATTGGATTATCTATTGGTCTTTCTATTGGATATGCTTATGTTCCTCATGTTTTATATAGTATTTATCACGCTAATTTTGTAATACCGCAATTAAAAACTTATGCTGAAGTAATACCATGTGTTTCGATTATTTTGGTAACAATGTCTTTAATGGTAATAGTTACTTTAGTAACTGTTTTAAAAGATTTTAAATATGTTCCAGCTACATTACTAAGGCCAGAACCACCTAAAAATGGTAAAAAAGTACTATTAGAAAAAATTAAATTTATTTGGAACAAATTATCATTTACTTGGAAAGTAACTTTTAGAAATTTATTTAGATATAAAAAAAGAATTATTATGACCATTTTAGGTATTTCTGGATGTACTGCGTTATTATTAACTGGATTTGGTATAAGAGATAGTGTAAGTTCATTAGTAAGTATTCAATATGATAAAATACATGTTTATGATACTATGCTTATATTAAATGATGAACAAAAAACCATTAATGAAGAAATTAACAATGCTTTAAATGATAATAATATAAATAATTTATTATATGCACATATGGAAAATTATACTTTTAATGCTGATAATAAAAATATTGATACTTATTTATTAGCTTTTGATGATTTATCTTTAGTAGATAATTATATCAAAATAAATGATTTAAATGGTAATAAGATAGAACTATCTGATAATGGTGTCATCATAACTTCTAAAATGGCAGAATTATTGGATGCTGAAGTAGGTAAATCAATTAGTATTAGAAATAGTGAGAATGAATTATTTGTTTTAAAAGTAGAAGGTATATGTGAAAACTATGTTAATAGTTATATTTATATGAGTAGTAATTACTATAATAAAATATTTAATGAAATATCTTATAATACTATTATTACTAATGTAGATGAATCTTTAGCTACAACTTTAATGGATACTGGATACTTTAGTAATATTCAATTTACAACCGATAGCTTAGATGTATTTAATGATATTATAAGTGGTATGAATAATATTGTTTATTTGATTATTATTTCATCTAGCTTACTTACAATAATAGTTTTATACAATTTAACAACAATTAATATAAACGAAAGAAAAAGAGAAATTGCGACTTTAAAAGTATTAGGTTTTAAAGATAACGAAGTATCAACTTATGTTTATAGAGAAACAATTATATTAACTTCTATTGGTATAATAATCGGTTTATTTTTAGGAATAACATTAAATCATTTTGTACTTACTATAGCAGAGACAGACGAAATATTATTCATTAAAAATATTAATATATTAAGTTATATTTATACATTCTTGATTATGATTTTCTTTACTGTTTTAGTTCAAATAGTAACACATTTTTCGCTTAAAAAAATAGATATGATTGAATCATTAAAATCAGTAGAATAAGAAGATTATTTCTTCTTTTTTGTGGTATAATTTTTATGGGTATAATTAGAATATTATAAATAGAAGAAATTCATAATCCTAATTTTAATTATGGCGAATTCGCCATAATTAAAAGTCAAGCTGGTTTAAATAGTTATAAAATTAGTGTTAAGGAATGGGTAGAAAAAACTAATGCAATAGGAATAACATCAAAAGCGGGAAGATATGGGGGAACATATGCTCATAAAGATATTGCTTTTGAATTTGGGATGTGGATTAGTCCAAAATTTAAATTGCTTTTAATAAAAGAATTTGAAAGATTAAAAACTCTAGAGCAAAAACAATTAGGATGGAATGCAAAAAGAGAATTATCCAAAATAAATTATAGAATTCATACAGATGCTATAAAACAAAATTTAATACCAATTGAACTTACTAAAGAACAAATAAATTATATATATGCAGAAGAAGCGGATGTTTTAAATATGGCATTATTTGGCATAACCGCAAAAGAGTGGAGAAAGAAAAATCCAAATTTAAATGGGAATATTAGAGATTATGCGAATATAAATGAATTAATATGTTTAGCAAATTTAGAAAATTTAAATTCAGTATTTATAAATGATGGATTAAAGCAATCTGAAAGGCTAGAAAGACTTAATAAAATTGCAATATCGCAAATAAAAATTCTAAATAATGCCGATATAAAATATATAAAAGAATAAAATTAGAATTAATATGTTTTTAAAATTTAAAAACAAAAGTTTAGAAAAAATATATTTATTTAAAAAATGGTTTAATTACAAATATAAAAGTAATATTACTATTAATGTCAATGATATAGACAAAATAATATACTCATTTTTAAATAAAATTATTATTAAATAAATTAATCCTATAATAATTAAACTTAACAAAAAAGAATATAAAGCAATATAAGGTATTCTTTTAGTTAAGTTTTTCTTTTTATCAAACGCTTTATCGTATATTAATTCAATAATCATATTTATAATAATTTCTAATCCTTCAAATATTTCCATAATAAATTCTCCTTGCTTAATATTTAAATATATTATATAATATTTTTAAAGATAAAGGTGATGTAATTTGAAAAAATTAAAAATAATTGTTGAAAGATGTCCTCAAAATCATAAATGTCCTGCTGTTAAAGTATGTCCTGTCAATGCTTTATTACAAAAAGACTTTGATGCTCCTATAGTCGATTACGATAAATGTATAAAGTGTGGTAAATGTTCTAATTTTTGCCCTAAAAAAGCATTAGTATTGGAAGAGATAAAATGAAAGTTTTAACAATTAAAGAACCTTTTGCTACGCTTATTATGAATGAAATTAAACATATAGAAACAAGAAGTTGGAAAACTAATTATAGGGGAGAAATATATATTCAAGCATCACTTTCTAAAATAAAAAAAGAAATATATGAAAGAAAAGAATTAGTTAAGCTATTTGAAAAGTTAGATATGCATTATGGTAATATAATTTGTAAGGCTTGCTTAAAAGATTGTGTTTATATGGATGAAGATTTTATCAATAAGATTAAATTAAATAATCAAGAATATGTATGTGGCTATTATGATATAGGAAGATACGCTTGGATGTTAGATAATATCGAAATAATAAGTCCAATAAAAGTTAAAGGTAAACTAGGTATTTGGAATTATAAGAAAAACTAAAATAATTATATAAAATATATTAAAAATGTGGTATACTAATTATAGGTGATAATATGAAAGATGTTAATATATTAAAAAATAATGGTGTTAATGTAGATAAAAGTTTAGAATTATTTGGGGATATGGAAACCTATGATGAAACATTAGAAACATTTTTAACTGAAGCTAATGAAAAAATAAATAATATAAAAAAATATAAGGAAATTGCTGATATGGCTAATTATGCCATTTTAGTGCATTCATTAAAAAGTGATGCGAAATATTTTGGTTTTGACAAATTAGCTGAACTTTCATATAACCATGAATTAGAAAGTAAAGCTAATCATATTTATTATATTTATGATCATTTTGATGAATTAATGGATGAAGCAGATAGAATATTAAATTTAGTAAGACAATATTTAGGTAAAGAAATAGTAAAAAAAGAAGAGAAAAGCATAATAAAAGATAAAACAATATTAGTTGTTGATGATTCAGAAGTTATTAGTAGTTTTATTAAGAAATTATTTAATAATGAGTATAATGTTTTATTAGCTAAAGACGGTATGGAAGCTATAAATAATCTAAACAATGAATCTTTAGTTGGAATGTTATTGGATTTAAATATGCCTAATGTTAATGGCTTTGTTGTATTAGAATATATGAAAAATAATGACTTGTTTAAAACAATACCCGTATCTATTATAACTGGAGTAGGCAATGATGATATTATTAAGAAAGCTTTTGAATACCCTGTTGTTGACGTTTTAAGGAAACCATTTAATGAAAGGGATATTAGAAAAGTAGTAGAAAAAACAGTAAAAAACTAATTAATGTTAGTTTTTTAATTATTTCTATTGACAAACGTCAAAAAGACGCATATAATGTAATTGAGGTGGTAAAATGGAAATAAAAAATCCATTATATAAGAATCAAGGAATTCATGTTATTGCTTCAATATTTACAGTTGAAAAAGGAGTTGTTAAGGTTTTACTAATCAAAAGAACTAATGAACCTTTTAAAGGTAAATGGGCTTTGCCAGGAGGAGCACTATATAATAACGAAAATATTATAGATGGTGTCAAAAGAGAATTAAAAGAAAAGACTGGTATAAATGATGTTGATTTAGAATTATGTAATGTATTTGGAGATGTTAATCGATCTCATATTATGAGAATGGTTGGAATATCATATTTAGGAGTTATTGATAATAACAAGGTAAAAGTATTAAAGGAAACACAAAAAACTTCTAATGCAGATTGGTTTAAAATAGATGATATTCCAGATTTGGCTTATGATCACAATGATATAATAAAAGATAGTTTAGAAAAATTAAAAATAAGTATTTTAAATAGTGATATTTTAAAAACTTTATTTCCTAAAGGATTTACAATTCCTGAATTACATAAAACATATGAATCAATTTTAAATAGAACTTTTGATAGAAGAAATTTTAGAAGAAAATTATTGAACATGGGTCTTATTTATGATACTAACAAAGAAGTTACTTTTATGGGAAATAAAAAAGCTAAATTATATAAATTTAATAAAATCAAAACAAATGTTTTTTAAACATCTTTTTTAATCAAAGTCAATGCGTCATGAAGACGTAAAAAATTGTTTGAACATTAATGTCATTTGTATCTTATAGTTGTGTGACCAATTAGCTGCAATAGAAAGAATTAAAATATAGCATTGAAAACGTAAAAACAGTTATAATTATTAATTGGAAGATTATTTATAGGTATATAAAAAACTAATTCAGATAGTAAAAAGTATAACAAAATAAAATAGGAGGTGATTATTTTGCGGCAATAACAATGAGAAGAGGTTTTTTATAACATACTAGAAAGAAATAGGAGGATTTTAAAATGAATATAATTGACGAAATAAAAACAAACGAACAAATTTATAAAAATCAAAAATATGGTGAAAACAAATACAAAAGTAACTACAATTTATCTAAAAAAACTTTGATATCATTTAATTATTTTATAGAAGAAGTTTTAAAAAAATACCCAAATTTACAACTAATCAGGATCATTTCATTAACAAAAAGAGAATGTATACCAGATTATTATGGAGGAACTTATAATTATGAATTTGAGATTAAATATGCTTTTATTGATTTTAACATGTTAAAAAATCTTATGACTAAGTATGGTAATATAATTTTTAAATATCAAGATAGTTATGCTATTAATCTGTATCTATCAGAAACAATTTCTGATACTGAAATTTTAACTATGTGTCCAATAATTATTAATTATGTTAATCATTTTGATTTTCATGATGTAGAAAAATATGTGAGATTAGAAAATTTAATAAAAAAAATAACTGCGGAGAATTTTCCTAAAGAAATATCTTTATATTCATGCAATCGTTTTAAAAAAGATAGTCTTGCTATAACAAGATATCCTTTAATCGCTAACAATCCTTTTATAGAGCAACAAAGTTTAGACAACTTTTGTTTGGAAATATTAAAGAGATTAGAAAATGAAACAACTTCATCAATAGAGAAAGAAATGTTTATTTACCAAAGCATTAGAAATAAGTTAATAAATAATCAGAGTTTAAATAGCGATGAATTTGCGATTTTAGATGCATTTTTACAGCAAAGCGAAGAGAGAATTAAAGAGGATAATACAATGTTTCAAAAAAGTCTATCAAAGAAAGAACGTCAAAAATGATATATTTAATTAGACATGGACTTGATGATGAATCCTATATTGGAGGACACTCCAATGTTGATTTAATTGATATTGGTATTAAACAAGCAAAGGAAACAGGTATATGGTTAAAAGAAAACAATATAAATGTAAATAAAATATATTCTAGTGATATTAAAAGAGCAATAACAACATCTAATATCATTGGAAAAATACTTAATTTAGATGTTGTAGAAACTGGAGAATTACGAGAATTAGATAAAGGACTATTAACAGGACTAAAAAAAGAGATTGCAAAAAGGAAATTTCCGGAATATATGAATATCAATAGAATTGATGTAAGGTATCCCGAAGGAGAATCAATGTTAGATTTATATAAACGAATAAAATTATTATTAGAAAATATAGATAAATATGATAATTCATTATTAATAACACATAGAGGAGTAATTAACATGATATATGTTATTTTAAATGACGAAGAACTTACTATGGATAAGGAAAAATATGGAGTAGAACATGCATCTATTCATGAATTAGATTTGGCAAAAAAAATAATTAAAAGGAGGTTTTAAAATGGCTAATATTGTTAGCAAAATTGTTTTAACAGGTGGCCCTTGTGCGGGTAAAACAACTGCTTTAGCGCGTATTGAACAAGATTTACAAGAAAAAGGTTATTATGTTTTAATAGTAAGTGAAAGTGCAACAGAATTAATTAAAGGCGGAATAAGACCTTTTGGTAATAATAGTATTTCAATGTTAGATTTTCAAAAAATAATCATACCCTATCAATTAAAAAAAGAAGAAACTTATGAAGATGCTATAAAATATATACCAAATGATCAAAAAGTTATTATTATTTTTGATCGAGGAGTTATGGACAACAAAGCTTATATAAGCAATTCAGAATTTAATCAAATATTAAATAATTATAATTTAAGTCAAATTGAATTATTAGATAATTATGACATGGTAATTCATTTAGTGACATCTGCCTTTGGCAAAGAAGAATGTTATACTTTAAATAATAATCAAGCAAGAACAGAAACTATAAGTGAAGCTGTAATAATGGATAGAAAAACATTAAACGCATGGTCTGGCCATAACAATTTAGTAATTATTGATAATAAAGATGATTTTGAAGATAAAATAAATGATGTTTTAACTGCAATTCATAATTTTTTAGGAAATCCTATACTTTTAAAAAAGCAAAAATTGTATACGGTTGATTTAAGTGAAGATTTATTAATTACAGATTGTGAAGAAATATTTCTTGAATACTTTTATTTAGAAAGTAATGACTATGAAAAGAGAATCAAAAAAAGAACTCAAAATAATCAAACTACTTATTATTTAACTATTCAAAAAAGAGAAATTGATGGAACATCTAAAATAATTATGGACAAAAAGATAACAGAAAAAGAAGCTAATAAAATGTTATCTACATATAAAATTATTTCATCTTTGGAAAAAACAAGATATTGTTTTTCAAAAAATAAACAATACTTTAAGTTAGATGTTTTTCCTGATAGTGATATTGGATTATTACAAGTAGATGTTACAACAGCTAATTCACAAATAATATTACCACAGGAACTAAAAATTTTAAAAGAAGTTACAAACAATTTAAAGTATCAAAGTTTTAATATTTCGATGAAAAAAAATGATAAAATTAAAAAAATGTAATAATTGAAATAACAACTTATTGTAATTTTAAGCATCACCATTGTGATAATAATTCTAGTAATAAAAATAAATATGGATTAACTGAAAAGGTTTTTATAACAAAATTGATAAATTATAAATTTTGAGGTTTGAATGTTATGAATAATAGGTGAGAATCATTAACCTATCATAAATTATTTTATTATGTTAAGTATGCTACTAAATATAAATACCAACTATTCCAAATTAGATTTTCATAATAAAGAAAAAAATGAAAGATACGTAATAAAGAAAGTTATAAAAAAAGTATTGAGAACCTCTAAAATTTTTAGTTAGTAAAATAGCAGAATGTCATATTTTACTCATTTACTAAAAAGAATTTAATTATAAGAAACTATTAGTTTTAAATTAGTAGTTTTTTTAAATAATTTACTTTTTTTAAAAATTTTGATAATATTATTATTAAGGTGATTTTATGTTATATAGTTCAGTTGAAAATAATAAAATTAAAGATCTAAAAAAATTACAAACAAAGAAATATCGTGATAAAAAGAATATGTTTTTAGTCGAGGGAAGACATCTTGTCTTAGAAGCTTATAAAACAGGATATTTAAAAGAAATGTTATTAGATGAAAATGAATTGTTGCCATTAGATGTAATGACTTACTATATGACAAATAATGTTAAAAATTATTTAAGTGAATTGGAAAGTCCTACAAGTGTAATAGGTGTTTGTAATAAAAAAGAAGGCGTTATTAAAGGAAATAGAATAGTTTATTTAGATTGTATACAAGATCCAGGTAATTTAGGAACTATAATTAGAAGTTGTGTTGCTTTTAATATTGATACTTTAATACTTAGTAAAGATACGGTTGATTTATATAATTCAAAAGTTATTAGAGCAAGTCAAGGTTTAATATTTCATTTAAATATTGTTATAGCTGATATTAACGAATTTATTTTAAAATTAAAAACAGATGGATATAAAATTTATGGAACTAAAGTAACTCATGGAAAAAGTTTAAAAACTATTGAAAAAGTATCAAAATTTGTTATAATAATGGGTAATGAAGGAAACGGCATCAGTGAAGTAAGCAGTGAAGTGTGTGATGAATATTTATATATAGAAATGAACGATAAATGCGAAAGTTTAAATGTTGGTGTAGCAACTAGTATCATTTTATATGAATTAGATAAGTAGGGATTTATATGGTGTATGTAGGAGAAATTGTAAATACTCATGGAATTAAGGGAGAATTAAGAATTATATCTGATTTTAAATATAAGGATAAAGTTTTTTTTAAAGGGAATAAACTTTATTTGGGTAAAAGAAAACAAAAAGTATTAATCGATACATATCGAAAACATAAAAATTATGATATGGTTAAATTTGATGATATAAATGATATAAACGATGCCATTATATTCAAAGGTGATGAAGTATACGTTAAAAGAGAAGATCTAGATATTGATGGTTATGTTGATGAAGATATAATCGGATTAAAAGTATATGATGAGGATAGATTAATAGGTAAAGTTACTAATATAATTAAAAACAAACAAGAAATATTAGTAATTAAAAATAGAAATAAAAATTATTTAATACCTTTTGTTAATGAATTTATTAAAAGTATTGATTTGGATAAAAAAATATTAAATATTAACGTGATAGAAGGATTATTAGATGAAAATTGATATTTTAACATTATTTCCTAAAATGTTTGATAATTTTTTAACTGAATCAATTATAAAAAGAGCTATTAGTGATAATAAAGTTACAATAAATATTCATAATATACGAGATTATTCAAAAGATCCTCATAAAAAAGTTGATGATTATCCTTTTGGTGGTGGTGAAGGTATGGTATTAATGCCACAACCAATATTTGATGCTGTTAATGATTTAAAAACTGATGATTCATATGTTATTTTAATGACACCTCAAGGAATTAAACATAATCAAAAAAAAGCTTATGAATTAAAAGAAAAGAAACATTTAATTATAATATGTGGCCATTATGAGGGATTTGATGAAAGAATAAGAATTTTAGCAGATTTAGAATTATCGATAGGAGATTTTATCTTAACAGGTGGCGAATTGGCTAGTATGGTAGTAACTGATAGTATAGTAAGATTAATTGATGGTGTAATAGATACTAATTCTCATTTAAATGACTCATTTAATAATAACTTATTAGATTATCCTGTTTATACTAGACCTGCAGATTATAATGGTATGAAGGTTCCAGATGTTTTACTATCAGGACATCATGAGAATATAAAAAAATGGCGCTATGAACAAAGTTTAAAGAAAACTAAAGAACGTAGGCCGGATTTGTTGGGGGAAGATTAATATGAAACAATATTTTATTTCTAAAAAAAATTATAATGGAGAAGTTGTATTTGTTAACTATGATAAAGTTAATGGATATAAGGTAAATCCTAAAAATAATTTTCCTTATGAGGGAATTAAAGTAAATGAAATGATAATTATTAAACCTTCACTAATCGACAAAATAATTAAAAGAAAAATAAAAAAACATTTAGATTTCTATCTAAAGGTAATTATTGATAATATAGATAATGATTCTGATGACGATACAAGAATTGCCTTAGATGATTTAGCTAGATATAAAAAAATCATTAAGGAAAGATATTCAATTTATTTAGATAAGAAATATATGGAACTTTTAAATAAAAAAATTTCTGTTATTGAAAGAGAATTGCAAAATAATTTAATTTGTGAAAAATCATATGATGAAGAAGTAAAGAAAAGATAAATTGTATTGACTTAGAATATGTTAATGTTATATAATATTTTTGGAATTGAATGTCAATTCTAATAAAGAAAGGATGATTTATAATGGAATTAAAAGGAAGTAAAACAGAACAAAATTTAATGGCAGCTTTCGCTGGTGAATCACAAGCTAGAAATAAATATACATATTATGCTTCAAAAGCAAAAAAAGAAGGATTTGAACAAATAGCAGCTATATTTGAAGAAACTGCTGGTAATGAAAAAGAACATGCTAAAATGTGGTTTAAATTATTACATGGTGGAAGTGTTCCAAGTACAATGGATAATTTAGCTGATGCTGCAGCAGGTGAAAATTATGAATGGACAGATATGTATGCTGGATTTGCTAAAGAAGCAAAAGAAGAAGGATTCGATCATATAGCATTTTTATTTGAAAGTGTTGCAAAAATTGAAAAAAATCATGAAGAAAGATATAAAGCATTATTAGAAAATGTAAAAAATGAAACAGTATTTAATAAAGGTACTGAAGAAATGTGGATTTGTCGTAATTGTGGACATGTTCATTTTGGTAAGACTGCTCCTAAAGTATGTCCTGTATGTGAACATCCACAAGCTTACTTCGAATTAAGAAAAGAAAACTATTAAAAGTCTAATATAGACTTTTTTCTTTGTAATACCATTTTTAAAATGTATAATTTAATAATAAAAAACAATATTTGTAAATTTTAGTCACAATAATAATTACTAGACTATTTAAATTTTTTTTGATATAATTAGTTATATTTATAGAAGAAAGGAGGAATCTATATGATAAAAATTTTTGCATTAGGTGGTTTAAATGAAATAGGTAAAAATATGTATGTCGTTAATGTTGATGATGAATTATATATATTTGAAGCTGGATTAAAATATGCTGATGATAAGATGTTAGGTGTTGATTATATAATTCCTAATTATGATTATTTAATTAAAAATAAAAATAAAATTCAAGGTATATTTTTATCTCATGGTCATGACGAACAAATAGGAGCAATTCCTGATATACTTTATGATTTACCTAATATTAAAATATATGGAACTAAATTTACTTTAGATTTGTTAAAAGAAGAATTAAAACAAGAAAAGTTAAAAGCTGATTTGGTTGAAATTCAACCACATAAAAAAATAAAAGTAGGTAAGAATTATATTTTCCCTATTAGCTTATCGCATTCTGTACCAGATGCAGTAGGATATGTATTATATACAAAAGATGGAGCAATATTTTATACTGGCAATTTTGTTTTTGATTCTGCTATGCAAGGAAATTATAAAACTGATATTGGTAAACTTGCTTATGTTGGAAAACAAGGAGTATTATGTTTATTAAGTGAATCATTATATGCTGACAAAATAGGATATACATCTCCAAAACATAGAAGTTATAATTATTTAAGAGAAATTATTAATAGCTCTAAAAATAGAATCTTAATTAATATATTACAAGGTCAAATATTTAGAATTCAAGAATTATTAAATGTTATAACTGAAGCTAATAAAAAAGTTGTTATTTTAGGTAAAAGGTTAGAAAATACTTTAATTAATTCAATTGATAATGGTTATATTAATTTTGATAAATCTAGAATTGGTAACATTCATCATTTGGAAAAAGATTCAATTATAATTGTATCTGATGAAAGAGAAAAACCATTTTCTAATATTAAAAGAATTGTAAAAGGATATGATAAATTTATAACTTTAACTGAAGATGATACTATTATTTTCGCATCACCTGTTTATGATGGTATGGAAAAAAGTGCCACAATGTTATTCGATGATATTGCTAAAAAAGGATGTAATTTAATTACAATGTCAAGTAAACAATTTAATTCATTACATGCATCAAGTGAAGACTTAATGCTTATGTTAAATTTATTACAACCTAAATATTATTTTCCAGTTAATGGAGAATATAGACATCAAGTTGCTAATAGTGAAGTTGCTAAACAAATAGGCATGAAAGATGAAAATATTATTCTTAAGTTAAATGGTGAAGTGGCTACTTTTGTCAATGGTAATTTAACTGATGATAAAGAATTTATTAAAGTAGACGATATTTTAATCGATGGAAAAACATTAGGAGATGTTGGGGACTTAGTTATTAAAGATCGTGAAATGTTAGGCGAAAACGGAATTGTTTTAATTTTAGCTATTGTTGATAAATCTACTAAACAAATTTTATCAGGCCCACAAATTGTAACTAAAGGTTTTGTTTATGTTAAAGAAAACACTGATTTAATCAAAGAAGCTCAAGATATGTCTTTAGAAATAATTAAAAATAATACTAAAGTTTCATATATTGATTATGCTAAGACAAAAAATGAAATAAGAGACAAAGTAGGTAATTACTTTTACCAACAAACAGAATCAAAACCAATAATTTTAATTATGATTCAAGAAATTTAAATTGTACTTAGTTACAATTTTTTTCTTGAAATAATTTACTAAATATGATATTATTTATACCTAGGAAGTGGTTTTAATGAATCTACCAAATTTAAATGATGCAAGAAGAAGAACTAAAGGAAAAGTTGAAATTTTAGATAATTATAAAATAACTCTAGAACAAAAATCATTAGGGTTAAACAAAAAATATTTTGTTAAAACTTATGGTTGCCAAATGAATGAACATGATTCAGAAAATATTAAAGCAATATTAGAAGATATGGGATATACTGAAACTATTAATATGGAAGATGCTAATTTAATTATTTTAAATACATGTGCAATAAGAGAAAATGCTCATAATAAAGTATTTGGATTATTAGGTAGAATTAAGCATATGAAACAAACTAAAGAAGTTATGGTTGGTTTCGGTGGCTGTATGGCTCAAGAAGAAGTAATAGTAGATGAAATACTAAATAAATATAAATGGATTGATTTTGTTTTCGGTACTCATAACATTTATGATTTACCTAACATAATAGAAAAATCAAAAAACAAACAAGAAATAGATGTATTTTCTATTGAAGGTGATGTTATTGAAAATATTCCAGTTAAAAGAGATAGTAAATATAAAGCATGGGTTAATATTATGTATGGTTGTGATAAATTTTGTACTTATTGTATAGTACCTTATACTAGAGGAAAACAAAGAAGTAGATTACCTAAATATATAATTGATGAAGTAAATGAATTGATTAAAGATGGATATAAAGAAGTCACATTATTAGGTCAAAATGTTAATGCTTATGGCAAAGATTTAGATATTGATTATAATATGGCTAATTTATTAGAAGATGTAGCTAAAACTAATATTGAAAGAGTTAGATTTGTAACTAGTCATCCTTGGGATTTTAATGATGACATGATCGATGTAATAAGTAAATATAAAAATATTATGCCTTATATTCATCTACCTTTGCAATCAGGCTCTGATAAAATATTAAAATTAATGGGTAGAAGATATACAAAAGAAGAATATATAACTTTATATAATAAATTAAAGTCTAAAATACCTAATTGTTCAATTACGACAGATATTATAGTAGGTTTTCCAAATGAAACTAAAGAAGACTTTCAAGATACATTAGATGTAGTAAATATTTGTAAATATGATGGAGCATTTACTTTTATCTTTTCTCCTCGTATTGGAACACCTGCTTGTCGTATGAAAGATGATATATCTTTAGAAGAAAAAGAAGAAAGATTACAAACATTAAATAATTTAGTAAATAAATATTCTAAAGAAAATAATCTACAATATTTAAATAAAATAGTACCTGTTTTATTAGAAGATTATAGTAGTAAAAATAGTAGTTATTTAAAAGGTTATACTGATACTATGAAATTAGTAAATGTTAAAGCAGATAGTAGTTATTTAGGAAAAATAGTAAATGTCAAAATAACTTCAGTTAAAACATGGAGTATGGATGGCGAAATAATATAATTTTATCAAGAATGAAAAAGAGGATTAGCTTAAGTGAACTCATACCAACCTATTAAGTTAGGTGGTAAAGCTAATATCGATGAAAGAAAAGACTCTTTCATGGAGTTTTTTTCATATAATATAATTGGAGGTAATTTAAGTGAAAAAATTGATAACTAGTGAATCAGTAACAGAAGGTCATCCAGATAAAATATGCGACAAAATAAGTGATAAAATATTAGATATGGCTTTAATGGAAGATATTAATAGTCATATGGCTGTAGAAGCAACAATCAAAGATAATTTTATTTTAATATATGGTGAAGCTAATACAAAAGCAAAATTAGATTATGAAAAGTTAGCTAAAGATGTACTTAAAGATATTGGCTATAATGATGATTTTGAAGTATTAATTAAAGTAAGTGGTCAATCACAAGAAATTAATAATGCTGTTTCTAAAAAGAAAATATGTGCAGGAGATCAAGGCATAATGTTTGGTTATGCAACTAATGAAACAAAAGAATTTATGCCTTTACCTATTTTACTTGCTAATAAATTAACAAAACAACTTGCTTTAGTTAGAAAAAATGATAAAAATTCTATTTTGATGCCAGATGGTAAAGCTCAAGTTACAGTAGAATATGTAGATAATATTCCTAAAAGAATTGATACAATAATTGTTTCATCACAACATAAAAAAGATGTTACTCAAGAACAATTAAAAAAATATATAAAAGAAAATGTAATTGATAATGTTATACCTAAAGAATTAATGATAGATACTAAAATATTAATTAATACAAGTGGTTCTTTTGTAATTGGTGGACCATTTGGTGATAGTGGTACAACTGGAAGAAAAATAGTAGTAGATACATATGGTGGTGTTGGTAAAGTAGGTGGTGGTTGTTTTAGCAGTAAAGATCCATCTAAAGTAGATAGAAGTGCTGCTTATTATGCAAGATATGTTGCTAAAAATATTGTTTATCATAATTTATGTGATAGATGTGAAGTAGAAGTATCTTATGCTATCGGATTAGAACAACCTATTAGTGTTAATATTGAAACATTTAATACTAATAAAGTAAGCATGGAAGAAATAAATGATTATGTTAAAAATAATTTTGATTTTTCAGTTGATAACATTATAAAAGAATTAAATTTATTAAGACCAATTTATTATGATATAGCAAGTTATGGTCATTTTGGTTATGATAATTTACCATGGGAACAAATAAAGTAATTTATTTGTTTTTTATTAATCTTTAGAAAGCTTCCAACGCGGAGCGTAGGAAGTAAAAACCACGCGTTATACGCGTGAGAGTTAAAAACTTATAGAAAAAGAGCGGCACATCTGCTATAATTTAGGTGTTCAGGCCTCAATTATAGCAGAAAGGAGTGACGCTCTATAGCTAATAGTTTAACACATACCAAATGGATGTGCAAGTATCATATAGTTTTCATACCAAAATATAGAAGAAAAATGATATATTATAAATTAAGAAATGACTTAAGTGAAATTATAGGAAAATTATGTCAATATAAAGGTGTGAAGATAATAAAAGGACATTTAATGCCAGACCATGTACAATTGCTACTATCAATACCACCAAAAATGAGTGTATCAAGTTTTATGGGATATTTGAAAGGAAAAAGTACAATGATGCTTTTTGAAAGACATGCAAATTTAAAATATAAGTTAGGAAATAAAAATTTTTGGGCAGTAGGATATTATGTAAGTACAGTAGGTTTAAATGAAGCAACAATAAAAAAATATATACAAGAACAAAAAAAAGAAGATCAAATAGAAGATAAAATGATGAAAAAAGAATATAAAAACCCTTTTAAAGGGTAGCTAGGAGAAAGGTGCATTGAGGCTTGAATAAAATGAAAGCCAGCCGTTTTAAAATGGCTAGCTAATATTTTGCCCTTTTAGGGCTAGTGCAAACTATGCCTTTCAGGTATAGTTATGATTTGTTAATTAGTGGGGCAATTGCTAACTTTAATAAGGATAAATCATCCAAAGTTGACGTAAAGGCTAAAAAACATCTCTTAAAAAGGTTGCAAATTTTCTGTTTTCCGTATACAATACGTTTGATAAGTTTGAATTTGTTGTTGTTTCTTTCAACAAATCCCGAATTTATTTCATTGGATATCGCGTTTTTGACGGCCGTGATATCCTTTTTTAATCCGTTACAAAATGATGGAAGTATATCTTTGTATATTTCTATAAAATCATCTAATTTGTTTTCATCACCATTAAATATAGTGTCATGAAAGACTTTAAATGTTGTTTGTATTTACCCTGCAATTGGATACTTTTCTTTTATAATTCCAAGGTTACTTTCAATGACTTTATCTTTTATTTTTTCATTATCAATCGTTAACAAATATTTTAGTAAATCTCGTTTTGTAATAACTGTTTCATCTTTTGAATATTCCATCTTACTGTATCCTGTAAATTTAATTTCGGTTATACCATTATTTTTAGCCACATTGGAAATAATTCTTTTTAATGTTATTATTTTGTTATTACAACCTTTCTTCAATATGTATGTTAGTATATATTCTAAAGGTTGTCCATCTATAAGCATTTTGTAAACAATATTTTTATACTTTGAAAATTCAGTTTCTTTTCGATTATAATTTTTTTTAATTTTAATTTGTTCTACATCTTCATCTGACATCTTAAGAAATTTTTTAACTAAGTATTATGATACATTATATTTTTTTGATAATTCATCAATATTCAAATTAGATTCGTTCTTTATTTTTACAGCTATATTGTATTTTTCTAATCTTCTTTCTTCTTGAGCTAAGTGCATTTTATCATTCATATCATATTCTACATCAATAAATTTAATTTCTTCTCCATTTTCATCTATTGGAACATCATTAGTATAAGAAAAACTATCTACTATGTCCCAATTTATATTAGCAAGTTCACTTATTACCTTGGTAGCTTTTTTATCTAAAATTTCATTGTCTTTTATTACAATTTT
>NBJMC04201__coassemble_469_pt1 | contig 32641 bp, 35 predicted proteins | sample NBJMC04201__metabat2_high_PE_001 | metagenome-assembled genome bin NBJMC04201
TTATTCCATCATAAATAATATTTGCTTCTGATCTTCCTGCTGATATTCTTGCATCTTCTATTACATCTAGTACTATCGGAGTTGCTATTAAGGCTACTACTGCTAATATAATTATGACTGCTAGTAGCTCAATAAGTGTAAAACCTAATTTATTTTTCATATACTTTTCCCTTCATATAATCGTAGATTCACTACCTTAATAAAATTATACATGATTTTTTTACAAATTACAATATGTGAATTACATCTTTTGGAATTTGTAAACACATAAAAACCTCGTTTTTTTAGATAAACACAAAACGAGGTTTTTATCATATTAGTTTTAAATAAGATTTGAAATAAAAGGAATTATCACATTAATCATAATTGCAATCCATATAAAGATACCGAAAACAATTAATACATATTTATATATATACTTAACCCATTCTTTATAAGATATATCTAAGTATGATAACCCTGCAAATAAAAATATACTTGTAGGAGCAATAAGCATAACTAAACCAAACATAACTTGGAAAGTAAATGCAATTATTTGCATAACATTTGCATCAAATGTGCTAAATGGAGTTGCCATTGTAGCAATTAATGTATAGAAATCATTATAGAATAAACTTGAAACTAAAGTAGCAAAAGTTGTGCCTAACATTGTGAAATTTTCACCAGCTAGTTTATTAACAATTGTGTTAACGAAATCAGTGCCACCTAAATTCAAAATAACTTCAAACACAACACATGCTAATGTAGCATAAATAGCAGGTTTTAACATTTCTTTCATACCAGAAATAAAGCCTTCTATAAAATCTTTCATCTTAACATTATAAAGCCAAGCAATGATTATAGAAAAAATTATTAAAATAGTAATTACATCATATACACCCCATAAACCAAGTGCAGATCCACTTCCTATTAAATTAGAAAATAAAGCATAACCACCTATTTCAGTTTCAATTAAAGAACTATGAAAGTCTTCTAAAAATGTTATATCAAAAGTATAAGATAAATTATAAAGTCCTAAAACTAATAAAATAAACATAATTGAAAAAACAACTATCATTGGTAAAGTACTTTTTTTAGTTTTATAATCACTATATAAAGGAATTGAATTTTTTTCTTTTTTATCAGTATTTTTAGAAACTAATAATACATATAAAAATGTAATGATAGCAAAGAAAACTAATCTTACTAAAATCATACTAAACATACTAAAATTAGAATCTAATTGACTGAATATTATTGTTAAATATCCCCAAGTTCCAAGACCAATTAAAGAACCAATTTGTCCTACTAACATAGCACCAATAGTTGCAGCAAGTGAACTTATTTTACTAAATTCTAATTTTAATAAAACTGTAACAAAAAATGGAACTAAAATTAATATAACATTAGATAATCCTAAAACTGAAGATAATAAAGAAAATAGAACTATAGAAATAATTAAAAAAGTTTTTCTTTTTGTTTTATATTTTCCTACAACATCTTCAACTATTTTAGAATAAACACCTGATTTATTTAAAACACCATAAAATCCACCTATAGCTAAAAATAGTAAAACATATTGAATAAACCTATTTATAACATAAACTGGAATTTTAAATAAATCATAAAGCCCTAATGGATTAGTAACTTCACTTGATACAAATGAACCATTTGAAAAAGTGCCAGCTGGAATAACCCAACTTAAGAAAAATGTTATTAATAATGATATTCCTAAAACTTTTAACAAATCATATTTTTTCATAATTATCCCTCCAAAATAATTATAATAAAAAATGTATTTTATTACAATAATAAAAACAAAATTTCACAATTTTTTTACAAAAATGATATAATAATCTTGGTGATTTTATGAATTTTAAATATTCTGATTCAAACAAAAGATATCATACACTAAATTATTATTATAAACATAAATTTAATGAAAAAATTATTAAAATAAGTTTAAATGGAAATTTTTCATGTCCACATTTGAAAAATGGTGGTTGTATATATTGTAGTAGTTCTGGTAGTGGTGATTTTGCTGGAAACAAAGAAGAAGATCTTGTTACTCAATTTGAAAAAGTAAAACTAGTAATGAATAAAAAATGGCAAGGAAAATATATTGGATATTTTCAAGCCAGAACCAATACTTATGCCAGTGTTGATATTTTAAAAGAAAAATACGAAAAAATATTGAAATTAAAAGATGTTGTGGGTTTAGCTATTGCTACAAGACCAGATTCAATAACTGATGAATGTTTAAAATATTTAAGTGAATTAAATAAAAAAACTTTTTTAACAATAGAATTAGGACTACAAACAATACATGAAGAAACTTCTAAACTAATAAATAGAGGGCATGATTTAAAATGCTTTATTGATATGGTAAAGAAATTAAGAAATGAAAACATTAATGTAGTTGTACATATTATAAATGGTCTTCCATACGAAACAAAAGAAATGATGATTGAAACAGCAAAGTTTTTAAACACCTTAGATATTCAAGGAATTAAAATACATATGTTATATATATTAAAAAATACAAAACTTGAAAAATTATACTTAAAAGAAAAATTCAAGCTATTAACACAAGATGAATATATTTCTATAGTTTGTGAACAATTACAAAATTTAAGACCAGAAATTGTAATTCATAGATTAACAGGTGATCCTGATGTAAAAGATTTAGTAGAACCTAAATGGGTAGTTAAAAAAATAAACGTTTTAAATGGCATTGATAAATATATGAACGAAAAAAATATATTTCAAGGTGATTTTGTAAAATGATGATAAATTTTTAAAATAATATTATTAATTTTAAAAATTAGCTTAATAGATAATGAAATTTTGAAAAAAAAGATAATATCTTTTTTTTATTTGGTGATTTGCCTTTTTTATAATTATTAATATAATTGATAAAGAAGGAGGGATTTTGTATGGAAAAAAACATATTACATTTAAATGAAAACGAAATAAATGAATTACTTTATTATTATGAACAAGGTATTATAATTGGAAAGGAAGAAATAATTTTAAAAGTAATTGATAATATGAAAAAATTAAATTTTGATACAAACATAATAAAAACCATATTAGAAGTAGATCAAAATACAATTGAAAATTATTTAAATTAAAAAAAGTAGAAAAATCTACTTTTTTAATATCTAGTTGTTCTATCATACCAATATGTGTTAACTTGGCTTGGTAAATTCAGAATTGTATCTGGATTAAATCTCTTGCTATAATATGTGCCTGAATCAAAGCTTCCAGTCGATATTTCAAAATGCAAATGTCCTCCATTTGAACAAGTATCATATGATTCAAAACCACCCATAATACCTATTTCTGTGTCCTTTGATACCCAATCACCAGATTTAACGAAAACTTTATGCATGTGTAAATATCCTGTTATATATAATTCTCCATTAACGTTATGTTGAATAAATATTTTATTACCGCCACAACTAGCACCATAAATAACAGAAATTACTATGCCACTAGCAGCTGAATATACAGGTGTAGTTCCATTATTTGCTCCAGAAACAGTGAAATCCATTCCATTATGAAAGCAACTTATTTCACCACCACATGGTGTTCTTGGACCATATAATCCTAATGTACCAGAAATCATACCTTTTGTTATTGGTCTCCAGAAACTTGTGTCTGGTGGTAAAACATCCCTACCACAAACATCTATATCTTCATTATCAGAACATCCTAAATCTTCATATAATTTTATTTGAGCTTCTTGTACTTTTATTAAATCTTCAATAGATAAAGCTTCTTCATCAATTGCTTGAATATCATCTTGTAACTTATCTAATTCAACTTTTAAATCATCTTGTTGCTTAGCTAATTCTATCTTCTTATCTTCTAACTCCTTAGTTTTAGTTTTATTATCTTCAATATTTTGTTTGTTTTTTTCAATTAATTGTTCGTTATAAGTAGTTAATTGTTCAGATATCGCCAATCTATAAATAAAATCAGTAAATGTTTTCGCACCAAAAGCATATTCCAAATAGGCTGATTCCCCATTTTGTATTTGAGTAAATTGTAATATATCTTTAATTTCCTCTTCATCTTTCTTTATTTCTTCATTTAATGTTATTATTTCATCATTTAATCTTTTAATTTCTTCTCCTGACTCATAAATTTCATTACTAATACTATTAATATTACTTTCTATTTGTTTTATTTCTTGTTCACTTAATTCTTTTTCTAATTTATTTTGTTCGTAATCTGATTTATATTGTTCTAATTCTTCTTTTAAGTCACCCAAAGTCTTTCCATATACCTTTGGAACATATAAATTAGAAATTAGTAAACAAACAATAAATATAAAATACATAATCTTTTTAAACACTTATTACCAACTCCTATATTAAATTATATCATAATTTTTAACAAATTAAAAGAAAGCGTTAAACTTTCTTTTAATTATTTTCTAATTTAGATAAAACTTGTTTAGTTACTTCAATTGCTTTTTCTTTAACTGATGCTGCTGCTTTTTCTAAAACAGGAGTTCCTTTTTCTATTGCATAATTTAACAATTCTTCAGCTTTTGTTTCAATATCTTTTGCTTTTTTCTTAGCAATCTTTAAAACTTTTTCCTTATCCAAATCTTCTAATTCTGCTTTAATTTCTTCGATTTTTGTTTCAATTGTTTCTTTTACTTCATCTATATCAATTTCTTTTGCTTTAGCTATTAATTCATCAATTTTTAACTTTAATTCTTTTCTTGTTTCTGATCCTTTCTTAGGTGCAAATAATATGCCTAATCCTGCTCCAATTCCTGCTCCTAATAAAAATTTACCAAATCCACTTTTTTTACTCATCATTATCACCTTTCTTTTTTTTATTAATCAACCATGTAATACCATTAGAAATACCTGTAGCTATTTTATCACTAAAAGTATTTATCACATCTGCTGTATTATCAATTATTTCAAATAAACTATTTAATTTGTTTACTTTATAATCAACATCATCTACAATTTTATTTACTTTTTTTAAAGTTTTATTAAAATTAATCATAGCAACTGTAGTAGTTATTATTAGTATAATCAATGAAATAAATAATATTACAATAAATAGTTCTTTCAAATCAACAACCATTATTATTCTCCTTTCTCATACATACTATCAATCAAATCAAACAGTTCACTTTCAGCTAACGGTTTTTTATCAGATACTTTATCAGATATATCTTCAACAATATCATCGTTAAATTCATCTTCAATGTTTATGACTTCATCTTTATCTAACAAATCTTCAAATAAATCTTCCTGTTCTTTTTTTTCAGGAATTGATATTTTACTTAAAGTGAATTCCAACTCATCTTCTAAAGTTCCATATGCTTTTTGTCTTACTTCATCAATTGAAACAGTTGCATTACTAAAATGTTTTGGCTTATCTTTTTTTGGCTTAATATCTTCTTTATTATAGTTTTTGTCTAAAACTCCATAAACTGGTGAAATTATTGGAGTTGGCTTAAAAACCCTTTTTTCCTCTTTTTTTATTTTAGGTTGTTCTTTTAAATAACTTGATTTTACTTCTTTTTTTGGTTTATCTAATTCTTTAAAATAATCATCATCAAAAAATATAGGAGCGGGTTTTTCTTCTTTAACAATCTGAACAGGTTGTTCTTTTATAGTTTCTTCTTTTACTGGTGCTGGTATTTCTACTTTAATTACTTCACTTTTTACTGGTTCTTCCTCTTCTGTAAATAAATTTTTTACTTTATCAAATAACCCCATTATTCCACCTCATCTTCTAATTTTAAAAATTCATTATTATCTTTTTTAGAAGTGAATATATCATACTTTTCTTCACTAACTAAAAAATCATCATCAAGCATAATTTTAATTATATCATCATTATATTTTATAGTTGATAAAATATATGTCATATTAAGTACGACATCATTTATATTTTCAAAGTCTGTCTCCACTTCCATTTTAGAGTAATTGTACATAAATTCAATAAAATATCTACCATTAGATTGTTTATTAATTTCTAAATAACCTGTTTTATCATTTATTTCTATTTTTTTTGAATAATAAGCATCAGGATTTTCTTCATATTCATTCGATATATTGTGATAATAACTAACTATATCAATATAAAGATAATAATATTCTCCATTAGAATATAACACATCATTATATTCATTTGTATCCATATAAGATACTCCTCTTGGAATGTAATATTTGTATCCTTTTCCAACTTGATTATACAAATTATTATCTTTAGATAAAATTATATCTAAAATATTATTAATACTGCTTGTATCAATTCTTACAGCTGAACAGCCACAAAATAATAGTAAAAAACTAAGTAACAATAGTTTTTTCACATATCTCACCTACTTATATATTATAACAAAAAATATATTTATTTTGCAATTATTTTTTGCAAATTTTATGTATAACCCTCAATTTATATATTGGCATCCCTAAATTAACAAATTTTTTTTCATACTCAGTTTGAATATTATCTTCATTTAAATTTGTATATAAATCTAAATTAACTTCATCAAAAATATAATCATTTTGACTAAAAGTAACTAATGAATATTCAAATAACTTTTTGTTGTCTGTTTTCATCTCAATTACATAGTCATCTTTAAAAATCTTACTATATTTTTCTAAAAATATAGAACTTGTTAATCTTCTATCTGCATGTTTTTTCTTAGGCCATGGATCTGAAAAATTCAAATATATTTTTTTTATTTCTTTACTAAAAACTTCATCTATTTCTTTAGCATCTATGCATATTATTTTTAAATTATTTAATTTATAATTATCTAATTTTTTAAATGCTTTTAATAAAACTGTAGGATATTTTTCAATACCAATAAAGTTTATATTTGGATTAGATATTGCCTTATTAATTATAAAGTCACCTTTCCCCATTCCAATTTCTATTTCAATATCATTTTTATTATTAAATAACTCATTAAATTTTCCTTTATAATTTTTTGGATTAGCTATATAATAACAACTTTGCCTTATTATATCTTGTGCACCTTTTATATTTCTTAATCTCATAACATCCTCCTAAAAGATATTATACACCATTTTAAACAAAAAGCATATAATTAATTAGAAACAAAGGAGGAAAACTATGAAAAAAGATCGAAATTGTGGTATGCAATATATGGGGGGAATGCCTATGATGCCTATGCCTAATTATCCAGCACCAAATTACCAAACACCAAATTATCAAATGCCTACTTATCAAGATAACGAAATAATTAACCAACTTAATAACTTAGAAAAAAGAGTTGCAGTACTAGAAAATATGATGAATACAACACATTATAATAATTCTAACTATCAAATGATGTAAAAATATATATTATTAAAAAAGTGATAAAATAATTTTATCATTTTTTTATATATTAAAATCAAACTTTATCGTTTGATTTTAATTGAAGAATATTTAGAATTTGTTATTTTTTTTGTTAAATAAGCAATATTTATAGCGTACATTATAGAATTATATATTTCAAATATATAATCATCTATTTTTAATTCTTTACTTATTTTATTACTACATTTTAAACTGATTGAATATGTTATATAACTATTTATATTAGTGGGTATATTTTCTTTATCCAAAATGCATATTTTTTCAATATATTTTTTTATTTCTTTCCATTTATAGTATTCTGTTTTACCTAACAAAGTACGTTTGTAAAGTTTTATATAATAAATCAGAGAAATAAATGCAAATAACAATATAAATAATGAAGAAAAATATGTTTGTTTATCAATTAAAAGTAATGAAACAATTATACCTATCACCGAATATATTATACTTATTATTTTTATATAAAACATATCAAAGAAATATTCTTTACTTTCTGCTTCATTTGTAGCAATATTTAACCAATTAGAATATATATTTAAAAAATCATCATATTTTTTTGCTCGATGTTCAAAATTTTGCAATTTAATTTGTTTTTTATTATCAAATATAAATTTTAATAACCATTCCTCACTAGGTGTTACTTTTGCATCTTTCCTTTTTAATAAATAATCGTTGCTTAATTTTTTTATCTGAATTACTTTTTTGTCAATTAAATATAATATTGACGCTACCAAGTCTTTTTTTGATATTTTTTTATGCATTAAATATCCCAAAGTTGCAGGACTATAATCACTAGGAATTTCTTTCACTATTTTATTTTTTTCTACTTTAACATTATATTTTTTGTATGTATAATACCATATTAGTATTTCCCCAATCAACCACACAATTAAGATACTTGTAAGTGAAATATTAATTATATCAGTTCTTCTTTCAACTTTTGGTTTTATATTCATTAATTTAACTAATAATTGTGTCTTTAACTCATCTTTATCACTTAACTTATCTACTGCTTCATAAGCATTATAATAATCTTCTTCTTTTAATGAATTTTGAACAATATTAACTAAATTATATGCATTTTCTTTTAATTGTTCTTGTTCTTTATCTTCTTTATCATTAAAATCTTGATTTAAATTTTCTTCAAGATTTATAATACTTTCAAGTGCAAATTGTTTTGATATTTTATTAGTATCTAAATCATCAAATATCACTCTAAAATCAAAATAATTTTCAGTATTAAAGTTATCAATACTAATTTTAATTGTTTCTTCATCTATCCTATTAATTTTATTTTCTACACCGTGAACATAAGCTTCTAACATATTTTTATTGTTTGGAATATTAATTGTTATTTCTAAATTTCTTATAAACTCTTCCATATCATAAAATAACGGAAACATGACTTCAGAAATATCTTCATGTGTTATTACCATATTTTTAAGGGTGTAATTAATGTATAAATTTTTATTATATTTAGAAGGATTATATATTTTAAAACTTTCGCCATCAGAAAAACTTTCTACTTTATATAAACCATAATCACCCTTGGCAGCAAAATTTGATTCAACAAATGAATCACCTAATTTTAAATTTTCTTCTAAAGTTTCTTCTATATACTGAAAACCATTTATATTATTTATTACAATATCATTCCCATCGTATAATTTTTTGTCAAACAAAACAAGCTTATCTGTTTTATAATCATTATAATTGTTTTTATATTTTATTATTCTTTCAAACCCATTATAATCTCCAGACATTTCTATTATTTCAGCAACATCTATATTACCATTTTCTAAAATAGTCAAATTAATATCATAATTTGTAATTTCATATGCATTTACTTTTGGTATCAGTAAAAAAAAGAACAATATTAAAAACTTTTTCATGCATTCCTCCAATACGTATTTCTTAAAAATATTTTATCACATGAATAACTATAGAGCAATACATAATTTTAATATATTTATGTCATACTACTTATTGAAAGGATGGATTACATGAATATAAAAATAAGAGATCATATCTTAAATAATTTTAAAAATGCTAATAAAGAAGAAATAAAAACTTCAATAGAAGCTTCTATAAGTGAGAAAAAAGAAATAACTTTGCCTGGATTAGGAGTTTTCTTTGAAATATTATGGAATAATAGTGATGAAAATAGTAAAGAATATATTTTAAATACTTTAAAAAAATCATTGAATTAATAAAAATATATAAAATTAATAAAAAAAGGTTGACAAAATCAATCTTTTTAGTTAGTATATATGGTACCAATTCGAAATATTACGAATTGGCGCTAGTATCACACTAGCCAACCCCTTTTTATTCTTTTATGCGAACTATTCCTATAAGGGATAGTTCATTTTTTATTATAATAATTTAAATTTTTATAGTCAACATTTTTTTAATTTTATATTGTTAAGAAATGTCAATGAATTTTTAATTTATCACTTGCTATTTCTTCCAAAGCTCTTCCAATTGGCTTTTTAGAGACATATTCGTTTTCTTTTAATTGAAAATGTTCTGTTTTTTCTATTTCATGAGCTCTTTTAGCTACAATATTTACTAATAAATACTTTGATCCAACTTGATTTAATAATTTATCTATTGATGGATATATCATTTAATCACCTTCCTCTATTAATAATAAACTATTATTTTATATTTGACAACTAATATCTTATAATTTGACATTATTTGACAAGTCATTATATATTTTATCAATCTGTTCTTTATTATATACTCTTTTATTTAATCTTTTATCAACTGTATTATATAATAATTTTCTAGTTGTTAACCAAACACCAGTTACATTAAATATTAAATGACCATTTAATATTACATAATTAAAAGTATCTTTTCTTAATATGAAAGGATTTTTTATTTGTTTGTCGTTTATATACCAATAATCATCTTTTATATTTCCTTTTATTGTTCCTGACTTATTTATTCTTACAAATTCAAAAATTCCAGCTTCATTTATAACAATTAAATTGTTATCTATAATTAATGATTTTTGATAAGAATTTAACTTAGATAATTCAGATATTATCATTTCATTATAAGTAGGTTTTGCTACTTTTTTAAATGGATTCATTTTTTCGCCATATCTAATATAATTCAAAACAATTTTAATAACTGTTAAGGTATTTACAATAATTAAAAAATAATATAATAATAAAATTCCTAGATTATTCAATATTTTATAAAAAACAAGATATAAAACTAATGGAAATATCATTACATAAATTAATAAAAGAACATATTTTTTCATACTACCACCTACTATTTACATTTTAACATAAAATAATTAGATGAGTAAATATTTATAAACCATTATCATTAAAACTGTAATAACTATCCTTACCTATTATTATGTGATCTATTACATTTATACCTAATAATTTTCCTACTTCTTTTAATTGTTTAGTAATTATTATATCATTATTAGAAGGATTAACATTACCAGAAGGATGATTATGGATACAAATAATACTTGTTGCACTTAATAAATAAGCTTCCTTAAATACTTCTCTAGGATGAACTAGACTTTGATTAATTGTACCTATAAACAATAATTTATCTTTAATAATATGATTTTTAGTATCAAGATAAACACAATAAAAATATTCTTGTAATTTATCACTTAATTTATCTTTATAATAATTAAATATACTTTCTGATGAATATATTTTTATTTGATTAATGTTATTTATTTTATTAATTCTTTTGCCTAATTCAATACTAGCTAATATTTCACATGCTTTCGCTTTGCCTATCCCTTTTATTTTAATTAAATTTTCATAATTAATATCTCTTAAATTATTAATATTATCAATCTGCTTTAAAATAGTACTAGCAAGTTCCCTAACAGATAAATCTTTTGTTCCACATTTTAATAATATAGATAACAATTCCTCATTATTTAAGTATTCTACACCATTATTAATTAGTCTTTCGCGTGGGCGTTCATTTAATGGAATATCTTTAATTAATATATTTATCCCTCCTCTTTATATTTACTCATTGTTTGTTTGATTATTTCTTTTATAGTTTCTTCTTCAGACGTTTCTTTTAAAACCATATCATATTGTTTTAAAGAATTTATTAAATCATTATCTGAAATTGTTGTTGTTTTAATAATTGTATTAATATCTTTATTTTTATAATATTCTTGAATTTTTTCTACATTATCGCTTTCTAGAGAAATGCCAATATAAACATAATACATATTATCAATAACACTATATATATAATCAGTTAGATGTGATGTATTTTCTTGCATACTTTCCATACTAGAATAAACGCCTTGTTGAACTAAGTATGCAGTTTCTTTTGTATTAAAAACTGGAATTATATCTATACTTTCATATTCTTTTAACATATAAAAAGACAACAAAAAACCGACTAATAAAGATATAATTATTGTTAATAAATATTTTTTCATATCATCACCATGTTAATTATACCCTATTAATCAGTTATATTTTGTCGAACTAAATTAATTCGTCAATTTTTGAAACTATATCATTTACATGAACATCAAATACTTGATTAGTTTCTCTTATTTTTAATTCTACTAAATTATCTTTAGTTTTCTTTCCAACTGTAATTCTATATGGAATACCAATTAAATCCATATCGTTAAATTTTACCCCTGCTCGCTCATCTCGATCATCTAATATTGTTTCAAAGTTATTTTTATTTAAATTGTTATATATTGCATTAGCTATTGATTTTTGAACTTCATCCTTTTTGTCAATTAAAACAATAGCCACTTTAAACGGTGCGATATTAGTAGGCCAAATAATACCATTTTCATCATTTCTTTGTTCAACTATTGAAGACATTATTCTACCTAATCCAATACCATAACATCCCATAACAACCGGTTTTAATTCATTATTTTCATCTAAATAATTAAGATTTAAAGCTTTTGAATATTTAGTACCTAATTTAAAAGTATTACCTATTTCAATACCGTGCTTAAAGTATAATTTCTTTCCACATTTTGGACAAGAATCAAATTCTTTTACATTTTTAATATCGCCTACAAAATCATAAATAAAATCAGATGTATTTACATTTTTATAGTGATAGTCTGTTTTATTAGCTCCTACTATATAATTATATTTATATAAAATATCATTATCAATTACTATTTTAATATCCAAGCCAATTGGTCCAGCAAATCCTACTTTAGCATTAGTAACTTTTTCAAATTCTTCTTGTGATGCTAGTTCAATTGATTTACCATTTAATAATTTTCTTAATTTTGTTTCATTAATTTCTCTATCGCCACTTACTAGACAAGCATATAAAACATTATCAATTTTATAAATTAATGTTTTGACAAATTTATCTTTATCTTCTTTTAAATAATTAGCTATTTCTTCGATTGTTTTTGCATTAGGTGTATAAACTAATTCTTTTTCTTTATATTTAGTAGCTTTTTCTTTATTTATTACACATTCACTTACTTCAATATTAGATGAGTATCCACAATCACATAAAACTAATATATCTTCACCTATATCAGTTACTGCTTGAAATTCTTCACTTAATAATCCACCCATAACACCGGTATCAGCAGTTACAATGCGATAATCTATACCAATTCTATCAAATATGTTTTTATAAGCATTAAACATTTTCATATATGATTTATTTAAACTATCTAATGAAGTATCAAAACTATAAGCATCTTTCATAAAGAATTCTCTTACTCTTATTAATCCATATCTAGGTCTTGGTTCATCACGATATTTGTTTCCTATTTGATATAAATTAAAAGGCATATCTTTATATGATTTTATTTTCATTCTAGCAGCTTCAACGAAAAATTCTTCATGAGTAGGACCTAGTACTAAACTTCTATTATATCTATCTTTTAAACTAAACATATCATGACCAAAATTATCTCTTCTACCACTACTTATATATACTTCTTCTGGTAATAAATTAGGCATCAATAATTCATTTGCGCCAGCTTTATTCATTTCATCTCTAATAATATTTTCAATATTTTTTAATACTTTTAAGCCTAATGGCATATACATATAAATTCCATTTCCTATTTTTTTTACCATTCCACTTTTAACAAGTAGATTGCCACTTACTGTTTCTTCATCTTTAACATCTTCTCTAAATGTATAGAAAAAATTTTCACTTAATCGCATAATTTCACCTCAACAATTTAATTATATCATAATTTATTAGAAATATTAGTTTTTAATTGCAAAAATATTAAATATATGATATTATTAGTATGTAAGGGGAAAACTTACATATAATAAAAAAAGGAACATTCAGTTTTTGCATGTTGAATGTCTACCTAGATTTTTGGAAGACATTTAATTCTTTATTGAATTAAGTGTCATTTTTTTATAACTATTATCATTACGATAAGAAGTGATAAAATGATAATAATGTATCTTAAGACTTTTATTACATAAAGTCTTTTTGACATTTTATCAAGCCTCCTCTCTTTAAAGATTTGGCAGACACTCAACAACTAAATATTCCTGATAATAAGTATACTATAAATTAACTTATTATTCAATAGTTCATTCATAATTTATAAAATATATTTTTTCATTTATAAAAAAAGGAAGATGTCAAATATATATCTTCTTTTTTATTTTAAACTTTCAAATCCACTTCTTTTAAACATTTTTTCTAATTCATATTTAGTAAATGTAATAATGGTAGGTCTACCATGTGGACAATTAAACGGATTATTACATTTTCTTAAATCGTTAATTAATTCTTCCATTTCATTAATACTTAAATTAGTGTTAGCTTTAATGCTTGCTTTACAAGCTAAAGTAGCAGATAAATGATCATTGAATTTGGATAAATCATTTTTTTCTTTATCTATAACTGCTTTCATTATTTTTTCGTTATACGCATATTCTATAATGTCCAATCTTGAGCATGTATACCTAAAAACTTTTTATCTCTAAACCCAATACAAATACCATGTTCCTCATCACATTTACACTCCCCATAAAATGATATTTCTGGATAAACAAAGCCATCTTTTGATTTCCAAGCTTTTGTCACATTAATCGCGACAGAGTGAACATTTATTTCTTGTTCTAAATCTTTGTCTGAAATTTTTATATCACTATATAAACTATATTGTTTATTACAATAATCTACTATTTCCTTTCTGTAATTATTAATATCAATGTTATTTAAAAACCAGTTTAAACAAGATAATTCTTTTTTATTTAAATAATAATCATCTTGTTTATAATTACCATTATCATCAAACATACTGTCACCAGAGCAAAAAACTTGCACCATTTTTTCATTATTAAAGATTTTAATTTTTATATACGAACCATTTTTAATCTTCTCAACTTTATTTACTTTTTTCTTTGCTAATATATAGACAGGAAGTATAAAAATTATTAAAATTCCAGTAAAAATCATTCCAAATATGAATGCTATTTCAGAAATAATATATAGACTTTTTTCTAGTCTAATTACTGTAGGATTATTCATATTAACATATATTGGGACTTTAGAATTGACACTCATATAATAAGAATGCTCATTTATTGTTACTGTATAATCATTTTTATAATTATATTTTAATTTCGTCCAAATATTTTGGGGATTACTAATGTTGTAATTAACAACTACTGCATCAGTTTTATACCACTTTTTTTCTACTAAAAAATCCTTTATAAAAAATATAATTGAGAAAATCAAGCTTATTGCTATAATCACTCCGCAAATTACTATTATTTTTTTTATTTGTCTTTCTTCACCAAATTTCAACATTCTCGTTAACCAATAACCATGCATAAAAATTTCCTCCTATATCCAATTTAATTAAATTTATGCTATTTCTTGTAATTATAATAATTTTATTTTTGTTATTATACATTATATCACAAATAACCATATATAAATACTAGATAAACAAAAATAAATTTATTTTAGACTTTCAAATCCACTTCTTTTAAACATTTTTTCTAATTCATATTTAGTAAATGTAATAATGGTAGGTCTACCATGTGGACAATTAAACGGATTATTACATTTTCTTAAATCGTTAATTAATTCTTCCATTTCATTAATACTTAAATTAGTGTTAGCTTTAATGCTTGCTTTACAAGCTAAAGTAGCAGATAAATGATCATTGAATTTGGATAAATCAAAATCTTTTTCTTTATGGATAACTGCTTCAATTATTTTTCTAATTTGTAAATCTTCAAAGCCTTTAGTTAACCAAACAGGATGAGATTTAATAATAACAGAATTAATACCAAATTCTTCAATATCAAATCCCATATTATTTAAAAATTCAAAATTTTCTTTTAAAATAATATATTCATTATTTGATAATTCAATAGTCATTGGTAATAATAATGGTATTTTATCCTTAATAGGATTAGTTAATTTATCTAAAAATAATTCATAATTTACTCTTTCTTTAGCAGCATGCTGATCGATTAAATACATTCCTATTTCGTTTTGACACACTATATAAGTTCCATGAACTAAACCAACAGGATATAACAATGGTAATCTTTCTTCATATTTTTGCTCTTCTTCTTTTATTTCATTATCAAAATTTAAAGTTATTTCTTCATATTTTGGTTTTTCATTTTTAGGAAATACTTCTTTTGTTTCTATTAGTTCTATTTTTGCATCTTTTGTTTCTATTACTTTTTCTTCAATAATTGGTTTAATTTCAAAATCATTAATAGGTTGTTCTATTGTAGGAATTAATGTTTGTCTTTTTAATTTATTAGCAATTGTTGTTTTTACTAAATCTAATAATTCTTCTAATTTACTAAATTTAATATCCATTTTAGTTGGATGAATATTAACATCTACTAAACTAGGATCTAATTCAATATTTATAGCAACAATAGGATATCTATTATCTGGTTTATAAGAATGATAACTATCATTAATTATTTTATTTAACTCTTGATTTCTGACTACTCTACCATTTACTAAAGTAATAATATGATTTCTTCCTGATCTATTTACTTCTGGTAAGCTTATAAAACCATTTATAATATAATCATCATCTTCACTATTTATTTCCAACATTTTACGAGCTACATCCATACCATATATAGCACTTATAGTTTTAAGTAAATTATTAGAACCATCCGTTTTTAAAATAATATTACCATTATTAATTAAAGTAAATCTAATTTCTGGATGAGATAAAGCTATTTTATTAACATAATCAGTTATACTAGCAAGTTCAGTATATAAGCTTTTCAAATGTTTTAATCTAGCTGGAGTATTATAAAATAATTCAGTTATTTCAAAAATAGTACCTTTTCTAGCTTCGGTATTCTCTACTTTAATAATTTTGCCACCTTTAATATTAACTAATGTACCTATTTCTCCCTGACTAGTTTTAAGTAATACATTGCTAACTGAAGCAATACTAGCTAAAGCTTCACCTCTAAATCCTAAGGTATTAATATTATATAAATCGGATTCATCTTTTATTTTACTTGTTGCGTGTCTATTAAAAGAAAGAATTGCATCCTCTTTATCCATACCTATTCCATTATCTGTTACTTTTATTAAACTAGTACCAGCTTCTTTTAATTCTATTTTTATTTCACTACTATTAGCATCAATACTATTTTCAACCAATTCTTTTACAACTGAAGCACATCTTTCAACAACTTCTCCAGCAGCTATTTTATTAGCTAAAATTTCATCCATTATTTTAATTTTGCTCATACAACTTCACCCACATTAAATAAAAGAACATTTTATATCTGATGTTCTTTTGTTAATTCTTTTTCTTTTAAAGTATTACTAAAAAATTTATATAAGAGGTCTAAATTACCACTCATCGCACTTACTTTTGAGCCATTTATTAAATTATTTTTATCTTCTTCTGTTATGTTTGAAAAATCTAATTCGCAATCAAAATCTAAACAATTATTTATAAATACAACTATTTGTCTTAAGTATTCCCTAATTATTCTTCCGTTACCTTCACGAAATGGATGAATAATATTTAATTCTGAATAATAGAAAGCTAAAAAATTTATTACATCATCCTTTGATTTTAATTTTTTTATGTCGTCTTTCATTTTTTCGATTAACATACTTAAATAATTATAAATAAATTCTGGTCTACAAAATGGAGTATTTCCTTTGACAATATTTTCATCACGAATTTTTCCAGAAAAAGAATACAAATTGCCAAAAACATATTTATGTAAAAATAATAAATAATCAATACTAAATAAGACATTAGCTCTTGGAATAGATTTCATTTGCAAATCCATAAGCATTAGTGTTGTTAAATTTTTTTCTATAGCTTCTAATTCTTTTTCATCTTTTATACCTAATTTGTTTTTTAATACATTAGAGTTTGAATAACAATATTTTGATTGTAAACTTAAAGCTTCATTAATTCTACTATTTTTGTTGTACATCTTGTTTCTCCATATTTTCTAATTCCATTACAAGTGCATATAAAACTGACTCAACTGCATCTTTTCCTAATCTTTCTTTATATCTATTATAAATTCTTAAAACTATATTTTTTTCTTGTTCAGAAATATCTTGTCCTTCTATTTCTACATTTCCTACTGCTTTTTCTAACTCTTTTTCTAAATTTTCCATAACATCACCTAAATTAATTATACCACAAAAAAAGCAAGTTTCCTTACTTTTTTTACACATTTCTTAATTTATATCCTTTATTTTCAACATCTTTAATTATTTTTTCAAATAAAGTATTAACTTCTTCATCAGTTAATGTTTTAGTATTATCATTAAAAGTTAAAGAATATGCAATAGATTTTTCATTATTACCAACATTTTCTCCTTCATAAACATCAAAAATATTGATATCAGTTAATAACCTACCACCTGATTTTTTAATAACATCTAATACTTCCTTAGCTTCAGTATCTTTTGGCATAATAAATGCCATATCTTTTATAATACTTGGATATTTTGATATTTCTTTATATTTAATTGGTTTTATATTAGTCATTAATTTATCCATGCTTATTTCACAAATATATATTTCATCTTTAGAATCTGTTGGATGAATTCTTCCTATTATTCCTATTTCTTTTCTATCTAATAAAACTCTTGCTGACATACCAGGATGCATATTAGGAATATCTGAAGTAGTAAAACTATATCTATTTTTTAAGCCTAAATAATCTAATAAATTTTCTAATATTCCTTTTATTAAATAAAAATCAACTTTTATTTTAGTACTATTCCAATTATTATTTATATAATTACCTTTCATTAAAATGCATATTTTACTATCTTCATTATAATTTATATCATATGTTTTAGCTATTTCATAAATTAAAATATCATTTACTTTTCTTGTTTTATTATAATTATAAACATTTAATAATGAAGGAATTAAAGTAGTTCTTATAATTTCTTTATCACTACTCATTGGATTTGGTAAAATAACATTTTCTTTGTTTTCATAATTAAACTTTAACATATCACGAGATACTAAAGTATATGTTTTTACTTCGTTTAATCCTAAAGATCTTAATCTTTTAGAAATTAATTTACGATATTTAACATTACCAATATAATCACCTTTTTTAATATCAACTTTAGGTAAAGTAGATACTAAATTATGGTAACCATATAATCTACCTATTTCTTCAGCTATATCATTAACATTAGGATCGATATCTAACCTTCTATTAGGAATTGTTACAATAAATTTGCCACTATCTAATTTATATTTAAAGTCTAATCTTTCTAGTTCTTTTTTCATATCTTCTTCGCTTACTTTAATACCTAACATTTTATCAACTTCAGAAGGTTTGAATTCAACTATTTTTTCTTTTTTATCAACTTCATCATGAATAACTATATCACTTAAAACCTTAGCATCAGCATATTTTTGAAGTAGATGACAAGCTCTTAAAATTGCTTTATTAGTATATTCGTAATTTAACCCTTTACCATATCTAATAGACGCTTCACTTCTTAAATCTAATCTATTGGCTGTATTTCTAATACTTACAGCATCAAATATAGCAGATTCAATTAAAATAGTTTTTGTATTTTCATCTACTTCGGTATTTTCTCCACCCATAACACCAGCAATACAAACAGGTTTATTCCCATCAGTTATAACTATATCATTAGTTAATTTTCTTTCTTTACCATCTAAAGTAATGATATTTTCATTATTTGCTTCTCTTACTAAAATATTATTACCTAATTTATCTTTATCAAAGAAGTGTAGAGGTTGACCATATTCTAACATCACATAATTAGAAATATCTACCACATTATTAATTGGTCTCATACCTGCTGCTAGTAATCTTTTTTTAATAAAATCAGGTGATTCTTTTATTTTTACATCAGTAACCATTTTGGCTAAATAATAAGGGCATTTTTTAGTTTCAACTTTTAAATTAAAATGATCTTTAATAGAATCTTTAATTTCTTTAAATGAATCATCAGGTAAAGTTACTTTTCTATTTAAAATAGCAGCAATTTCATAAGCAAAACCAATATGATAATAACAATCATTATTTCTATGTTTATGAACATCTAATTCATATAAAGTATCATCTAATCCTAAATATTTAATAGGATCATCCCCTACTTTAGCACTACTATCTAATTCTTCAATACCTCTATTATAAGCTTCTATAGTTTTTTCTTCTAAACCTAATTCATATAATGCACATATCATACCATTAGATTCTTGATTTCTAATTTTACTTTTTTTAATTTCAAAGTTACCTGGTAATATAGCACCTGGTAAAGCAACTATTACTTTTAACCCTTTTCTTACATTAGGAGCGCCACATACAATTTGAGTAACAACACTTCCAATATTTACTTGGCAAACATGCAAATGATCACTATCAGGATGATCAATACAATCAACCACTTCACCAATAACTAAATTATCAATATGATTAGTAATTACTTTTTCAACATTTATACCAGCTTTAGTTATTTTAACAGCTAATTCCTTTAAATCTTGGTCATTTATATCAATATAATCTTTAACCCATTCTAAACTTATCATTTATTCAGCATCCTTTCTATCGAAAGTATTTAATTCTCTTAAATCCGTATTATAAAATACTCTTAAATCATTAATGCCATATTTTAACATAGCTAATCTTTCTGCTCCGAATCCGAAAGCAAATCCTGACCATATTTTAGGATCATATCCACCCATTTTAAGTACATTAGGATGAACAATACCAGCTCCTGCTACAGTTATAAATCCAGTATTTTTACAAATATTACATCCTTTACCCTTACAGTTAAAACAGCTAATATCAACTTCTACTGATGGTTCTGTAAATTGATAATAACTTGGTCTAAATCTAGTACTTATATCTTGACCAAATAATTTTTTAACAATTAAATCAATAGTGCCTTTTAAATCAGATAAACTAATATCTTTATCAACTAATAATCCTTCTATTTGCATAAATTGATGAGAATGAGTTGCATCATCATCATCTCTTCTATATGTTTTACCAGGACAAATCATTCTAATTGGTTTTTCACCTTTATTAGCTAACATAGTTCTTACTTGTACAGGAGATGTTTGACTTCTTAATAATATTTCCTCTCCTTCAATATAAAAAGTATCTTGTGCATCTCTAGCTGGATGTCCTTTAGGTATATTTAACATTTCAAAATTAAATTTGTCTTCTTCTATTTCAGGTCCATCTACCACATCATATCCCATAGACATTAATAACTCTTCAACTTCTTCAATTAATTTTTCTAGTATGTTAGGAGCTCCATTAGTTATTTTAGTACTTGGCAAACTAATATCAATTTTTTCGTTTTTTAACTTTTCATTTAAAATCTTTAATTCAATTTCTTTATTTTTTTCATCAAATATTTTAGTTACCTCTTGTTTTAAACTATTAACAATAGGTCCTTGTTTTTTCTTTTCTTCAATTGATAATTTACCTAAATTAGCTAATAACTCACTAATAATACCTTTTTTACCTAAATATTTAACTCTTACATCATATAAAGCTTTTGTATCATTTATATTTTCTATTTCTTTTAAAACATCAGTTTTTATATTTTCCATTTAAATCATTCCTTTCGTAATAAAAAAACAATTCATCCCAAAGGACGAATTGCTCGTGGTACCACCTTAATTTATACTCTTTTGACTATAACGCGTCACCATATAAACTCCAAAGGTGAATTCTTAAAAGATTATTAAATGTTTCCACCAACCACATTCTCTCTATTAATAATTACTTTTAATACTACTTCTTTTTCATTGTTTATCTTGTTCTTGATTGCTCTACTGTTTGTGTTATTTGTAAATTACTTAAGCCAGCAATTAATTCATCTAAACCTGAACTAGGATTGTTAAAAGATTTAGCTGGAGGTAGTTCTTGAAGATAACTTACTACTTCTTTTTCCTTACCATATTGTTGCGCTAAAGCAATACCCTTAGCACATACTGTAGTTAAATTGCCACCACGACCCAAATTATAGTTAGCAGCATCAATAAACTCTTTCATAATTATACTCCTTTAATTTTCAAATATTAAACTAGCATTGTTAGTAAAATATGCATTAAACATTTTGTCTTCACCAATTATTCTTTCAAATATATTGCTAGCAACAATCTCATCTTCATATTCAGATTCTGCTTCATTACCAACTAAATAATTAGTTAGTCTTTCTGTATATCCGATATTTAAAGCTTCAAATGCATTATCTTTGTTAAACCCAGTATAGTTGTCCTTGGCTGTGATAATATTTAATAATTCCCTCATTAAAATATGCTTACAATCACTAATATCTATCTTAGACAAATTAATCAACAATTCGTTTGTAATTGGATTATAATGAGATGAATTTTTAACCAAATACTTACTTCCTTTGATTATTTTTAAAGTTTTTAGTCTTTCATTTAAATTTGTCAAATCAACATTAGGAAATTTACTGTTAAACAAATTAATTAATTCCATTAAACAATCTTGGATGTCAGTTAAATTAGGATTGGAATTTAATGAATTTTTAATTTCATTTAAGTCCATCTTTAATCACCTATTTGTTATTTTAACACAAATTTTACATAATTACAATTTTTTTATAAAATTTTTTGAATTTTCTTTATCTTCATTTTGAAGATTAAAGCAATCATCAAGTAAACATAATAATTGTTTACAATGCTTAAATTCTTTTTCTTTTCTAGCTGAAATAATATATTCATCAAAAATTGTTTTAATTTCATGTACTAATTTTTCATCTAGAAGCATTAACATTCCTTTTAAATAACATACACGTAAAATTATATCATTTCTTTTATATTCATTTCTTAATGAAAAATCAGAGTATTTTAAAATATAATTCAATTGTCTAATAAATTGTTGTTTAAAATCTTGAAATTGTTTTTGTTCCATGACATTTATATCAGTTTGACTTTTATAATAATTTGTTGGTATTACACTTGATTGTTCATCTATATTAAAACAATTACTTAAAAACTCTTCTTCGATATCTTTAACAAGATAACTTACTTTGTACTTAATATAAGTGATTAATTTTTTATTCTCAGTACCATTCAAAACATTTAAAAAACTTCTAATATTATCTGTTTGCAATTTAGACATTCTACTTTTAGAATAAGCTATCAACTTTAAAAAATCTGCTTTTGTTTTATCATTTAACACATCTAAATTTTGAACAAATGAAAATTCACTTAAGTTTGAATTTCTCTTTAATATAGAAATCACTCTAAAAACTGGCAAATTATAATGATTTCCAAATAATATATCACTGATATCATTAAAAGATCTACAATTAGTTGTATTTTCTAAATATTTAATATATTCTTTTTTAGATTTTAAAGAAATTTTATCATATATTGTTTTTTCATAATCTAAAACCATTTTTAAAAAGTTTAAATAATAATTATAATCATCATTATCCTTTCCTTTTTTACACTCAATATTTCTTAATTTTTTATAAATTTTTCTAATTGATTTAGATAAATTAATCAATCCATTAATAATTTCATAATCACTTGTATTTAATATATTTTCTTGCATAAGATTACCTCCATTATATAAATTAAAATCTTTTTAAACTAACTATTTTAGGAATTTCTACATCTTCTTTTTGATGATTAAAACAATCTCCAAACAATTCTAAAACTTGACTATCATGCCTTAAGTCTAATAGATCATATGTGCCATAAAAAAACAATTCTTTTACTTCATTAACAGTTTCTTCATCTGATACTATAATTAAACTTCTTATATAATAACTTTGAATAATTATTTTACTTCTTATATAATAACTTTGAATAATTATTTTACTTCTTACATCATTATTTTTTAAATCATAATCATAATACTTTTGTATGTTATAAAAACTCAATTTAAAATGATTTGAAAATATTATATATCTAATGCTATTTAATAACTTTTTATCTTGATTATACATGTCAATAAATATTTTTGCTAAAAGATATGGTTCATTATTTATTTTAAATTTATTTTGAATTAATTCTTCTTCTATTTCACTAAATAAGAAACTAATTCTGTATATTATATTGACATATTCTGAATCAATAGTACTATGACTTTCTTTATCCAATATAGCTAAAAAACATCTTAAATTATCTAGATAAAACTGATAAAATATTTTTTTATTATCTTCTACTAATTTCGAAAGAATAAATTGAAATCCGCTATCATATTTATCCAAACCAACATCATTAATAAAATCTATATAATTTTTATTTTTATCAAGTTTTAACAAAATCCTTAAAATTTCTAAATTAATATTATTATCAAAAAGAATTTCATAGCTTTTATTAGTAACTCTATATTCATTTAAATTTTTCAAATAACTAATATATTTTTCTTTAGTTGAATTATCTAGTCTTTTATATATATTTTCTTCTACTTCTAATAAACTTTTAAGTTCTTTCAAACATGAATTATAAACTTCAGAATCTTTTGCATTTTCTTTTTCCAAATTAATTAATTTGTTATAAATATCTTTTATTGCTTTTGATGTATTAATTAGAAAAGAAATATCTTCGCAATCGCTTTTGCTCATATCATATTTTTCCATAAGTCACTTCCTAATTAATTTGTTATATTATCACATTTAATCATAAAATACAATATATTATTTAATTTTAGTTTTTAAACTTGCTTTATTTATAATATTATTACCATATTTTTCTTTTAAAACATCAACAACATTATCAATTACACCATCATCACTTACAGCATCAAATAATGAACATTGATAATTAACATTATCAACTAATTTATCTAATCTTACACCTATTAATCTTATTCTCTCATCATTCCACATTTCATCTAATATTTCTTTAGCATGCATATAAATTTCACTAGTAATATTTGTTGCATTCTTTAATTTTCTTTGATGAGTTTTTCTTTTAAAATAATTATTTTTTAATATAACACACACTACTGTAGCATATTTTTTTTGTTTCCTTAATCTAATACATACTGCCTCACATAATTTCATCAAATAAGGATATAAATGTGTTGTTGAAGTAATATCTTTACTAAGCGTTAATTCATTACTTATTCCCTTTGGAATATAACTTTCACTATTTACAAAATCATTATCAATTCCCTTAGCTTGATTTATTAAAAAACCAGCTTGATTTTTAAAATAAACAAATAATTTTTCATAAGGATAATTGGCAAGATCTCCTATTGTTGTAATTCCTAGACTGATTAATTTTTCGCTTGTTTTTTTACCTATCATAAATAAATCTTCAATTGGTAAAGGATACATTTTATCTATAATTTCACTATCATATAATGTATGAATTTTATTTGGTTTACTAAAGTCACTAGCCATTTTAGCACATAATTTATTATTAGCGATACCAATATTTACAGTAAAACCTAATTTTTCATATATTTCTTTTTGAATTTTTTTTGCAAACTCATACTCATCACCATATAATTTTTTTACTTTACCATAGTCCAAATAGCATTCATCAATACTAGCTATTTCTATATCAGGAGTATACTTATTTAAAAGTTCAAATAATTTATTACTCATTTCATTATAAAATTTGTAGTTAGGTGGGAAAATTTTCAAAATATTACACTTTTTTTTAGCTTCATACAAATTCATAGATGTATAAATACCTAATTTTTTACAAGAATTAGACTTGGCTAAAACAATTCCCTTTCTTGCTGTAGGATCTCCCCCAATAACTGCATAGGAGTTCCTAATATCATAATTATATCCATTATTAAGTAATTCAATTGCTGTCCATGATAAAAAAGCATTATTAACATCTATATGAAATATTATTTTTTCCATTATAACCACCTCTATTAAATTTTAACATTAATAATATTTAATGTAAACAAAGTACGAATAAATTTTCGTATTTTGTTATAGTTTTTTGCTTACTCATCTTTTTTTGTTTTACATATTATATAGCGAAAGAAGAATTAAATATGAATAATGATTTAAACGAATAGACTAATGATTGTAATAATGATTGCCTTTGCCAAGTAATAAAATGCTTAATTGATATTTGTGAATCTGGGCCAACTGGACCAACAGGCCCTACTGGCCCTACTGGACCATGTGGTTGTACAGGATGTACCGGTCCTCAAGGCGCAACTGGGGCTACCGGTCCTCAAGGAAGAACTGGAGATACAGGAAATCAAGGCCCCACTGGACCTACCGGACCTCAAGGCGCAACTGGACCTACCGGACCTCAAGGTGCTACTGGACCTACTGGACCTAAAGCAGAATCATTCCAAAGTTACGCTATGGTACATGATTTATCAAATTCAACTGTACCTACCCAAAATCCTATTTTATTTCAAAACACTAATTTATCAAGCAAAATATCTTATAGTCCAATAACTGGAGATTTTTCAATACCAGAAAAAGGAATATATATAATTCATTGGTGGGTTAATGTCAGAAATAAAGGAAAAGATTGTGAAGATAAGGCACTAAGTATAGAATTTAGAAAATTCTGGCCAAACGTTGAATTAATTGCACATTCATCAACTCATAACAAAGTATCATGTTGTCAAACTGGAACAATTAATGGAAATGCTATTTTTGAAGCTACAGCTGGAGGTAGCTATAGATTAGTTAATGCATCAGAAGTAGACTTTGATTTAGTTCCAAATGATTTATATTCAGGGTGTGTTTCTATTACTAGAATAAATTAAAAAAATATGGAATTTCCATATTTTTTTAATTTATTTCTAAAGGGTTGTTATCTAAATCTTTATCAACTAACATCTCATGCATGTATTCTTCTTCTGTATTTAAAAATACATCTTCAATCCTATCAACTCGGCATCTTTCTGCTTTTATAATTGACAATATTTTATCGGCTGCAACATCTATTTCATCATTAACTACAACATAATTATATTTAGTAACATCATTCATTTCTTGATATGCTATTTTAAATCTTTCTAATATTTTTTCTTTAGTGTCAGTTCCCCTTCCAACTAATCTTTTTTTAAGTTCATTTAAAGAAGGTGGCATTATAAATATAAACAATGCTTCAGGTATTAATTTTTTTATTTGCATAGCACCTTGAATTTCTATTTCTAAAATTACATCTTGACCTTTGCTCAAATGTTCTTGTATATATTTTTTTGGTGTCCCATAGTAATTATTTGCATATAAAGCATACTCTAAAAAATAATCATCCTTTATTTTTTCCTCGAATTCTTCTTTAGTACAAAAATGATACGTAATTCCATCAATATCATTAGCTCTCATAGGTCTACTTGTTTCAGAAACTGACAACCACAAATTATTATTTTTCTCTAACATTTTATTTATTATTGTTCCTTTTCCAGCACCTGATGGAGCTGAGATAACTATTAATAGACCCTGTTGTTTAGATTTTATCATATTTAACACCTCTATTTTATGATTTTCATTTTTAACAAAAATTATTTATAATTATTAATTGTTTTTTAATTTTATAGCAAAACCACCATAAGGATACAAACAATTAGCAGTATTATTTTTTAAACTATATGTAATTTGTTTATCTTTGTATTCATCAGGAATTACTATTTGTTGATCCATTCCAGTTCTGTTAACAACAACTAAAATTTTATTATTATCTTTTATTCTTTCAAATGCAATATAATTAACATTAAGATCTTTTATCTTAAAATCTGCTGTTTCCATAAATGTTTCATTATTTCTAATTCTACCAATAAACTTAAAAAATTCCAATAATTTTTCATCTTTATTTTTCCAAGGAAATGGCGCACGATTTTTTAAATTTCCAATGCCTTGCAAACCAACTTCATCACCATAAAATAATGACAAATTTCCTGGAAGAAAAGTAAGAAAAAATACATAAACCATATAAATTTTTTTTATTTCTTCATATTGTTCTTTAGTTAATTTATACTGTTTACAAAATTCTGAGCTTTCATTTATTAAATTCCATGGCCATCCACCATAATACTTAAAAATCAGTTCATCCCACAGATTAATTCCCCTTGTCATATCATGGGTTGAAGTAAAATTCATAGCTGAAAAAATTGCATCATCAGGATATTCATATTTTATTTCTTTTATTTTATTTGATAAATCTGTAATATCTCCATATCTAATATATTTTATAATTGAACTCATAAAATTATAGTTCATTACAGTATGCATACCTTTACCACTTGATAAATATCCTCTTTTTTGTCGCATAGGATTTTCCCATACTTCTCCTAAAATAAAACCATCATTTTTATTTCTTACAACAGCATTCCTAATTAATTCAATAAATTCATCTGTCAAATCATCTGCAACATCTAACCTTAAACCATCAATGCCCAAACCAAACCATAAATCGATAATACCGCCTGGTCCTGTAATATATTCTTGCCAATGCTTAGAATTTCCATCACAAACTGGTAAGTTAGTCATCCCCCACCAATATTCAAATTTTCCATTATTATGTTTATAAAAATCATAATATGGTGAATCGCTACTTTGATATGCTCCAACAGTATCAAAGGTATTATATTCATTAAAATATTTACTATCGTTACCTGTATGATTAAATACTGCATCCAAAATAACTTTCATTCCTCTTTTATGAGCTTCATCACATAATAATTTTAAATCATCATTTGTCCCAAGATAAGGATCTACTTGTTCATAATCAGATGTGTCATAGCGATGAGTTGATTGACTATATACTATAGGACTTAAATATAAAATAGAAACACCTAGATCCTTAATATAGTCTAATTTATTAATTATTCCTTTTAAATTACCACCAAAAAAATCATTATTCCAAATACCATTTTCATCTGGTTCAATAATAACTTCATCTGACCAATTTTCATGTATATAGCGACGATCCATTTCTTTAATTTTGACTGAATGATCACGATTAAACCTATCAACAAAAATATGATAAATAATTTTCCCTTTAGCCCAATCAGGGACATCATAATTAACACTTAGTTTCCACAATTCATCGTCAGCTTTTAAAATATATTTCTTTTCCCCATTAGCAAAACAAGAAAAATAATAATGATATAAAGCTTTTGTATTTAAATTAAATTCTCCACTAAAAAATGCATAACCATCCTTATTTTTTTGATGATTTAGTCTATAATAATTTTCATGAGCATCATCTCTTATTATAATAAAAACATCATCAATCCATCCCATATTCATTGGCAGCTTTAGGGTAACATTAAATTTTTTATTATCCTTATTTTCTTCTAAAACCTTTAATTCGACAGATGAATCTATATTACTCATATTAAAACCTCACAACTAAATTAATGATAATAACATATTAAAGTTAAATTATAAATAATGACTTTTTATATCAATAACTTTACAACCATATTATAACACGTATAATATTGGTTAGTAAATGTAATAAGTTTAACATTTATTAAATTTATTCTAATAAGTAGTAAATAGACTTACAAATTTTACAAATACAATATTTTTCTTTTAATTTTTATTGTTAGAAATTCTTACTTATCTTAACAATTTTGTAATCGTTAAATTGTAATTATTAATCAAGTATTCTATCTTATTAGCTTTTTTTGCAAACAACCTGCAATAGTATGTCTAGCAAATTTCTATTCTGTATATTATAACTATTCACCAGCATCAATATTTATAAGTGCTGCTTTGTTCATTAATATTTTTCAATAAAAAATAAACAATTTCATTTTCATAATTATATAGTTCATGTTTTCCATCTTCAATAGCTGTTAATTTCAAATTATTCTTCTTACAAAAATCACTAATATCTTTATAAAGAACAGTTTTATCAGATGTCCCATGAATTATTGAAATATTTTGAAAATCATAATCTTTAACAACATTGTCGCCATTTTTAAATTGAAGATAAGCATCTTTATATATTTTAATATTATTATACAGAGGCATAAATTCATTAGTATTAAAATAATCAATTGATATTCCCGATTTATTTTCCATAATCTCACAAAAATTAATAGCAGGACACATTAACATTGTTTTTTCTATATTTTCACTATTCTTTATTAACTTATTTAAAATTACAAATCCACCAAAACTACATCCAAACAAATATATAGGTACATCATACTTTGTTTTTACATATGTAATCATTTCTTCTAGGTATGTTATACATAAATTCAAAGTAAAAAGTGAAAAATCTGTTTTATCTTCTCCATGTCCAGGAAAATCAAAAGAAATAATACCAATTTTATTTTTTAATAGTTCATCATAAAATCTACTTACCCACGTTTTGTTACTACCTAACCCATGACAATAAATTATTATTTTAGTCATTTTATCTTCAGGTATAACACTAAAAGTATTGATTTTATCATTTACTAAATAATTAAATTTAACTCTTAAATCATTTTTTGCCTTTTCAATATTTTTTTCATCCATAATTAATCATCTTTTCTTGATTAATTATAACATAAATTCCATATATTTACCAACATCATACTATTTTTCAATATCATAACATAATATTTTATTCTATTATTGTTAATTATATCTGCTTATATTTAAAACAATCCCAATACTACATAAAGTAATTAATAAACTAGATCCACCATAACTAAGAAAAGGTAATGTTACTCCCTTTACCCTTTTAGAGTTATAAAAAAATAAAGGGTTGTCTATACTTTTGTTATAACCTTTATGATAAAAATTAAGATAGCTGACTCGCTATATTGGTTAATTCCTTAAATTTAAAGAATACTTTAACTTCTTTTGAATCTCCATTATCATAGACAACAACACTACTAATCAAATTTTTTATAGTACTCCTAGATGGAGTTTTTAATTTCATAAATTCTTCTACTGCATTACGACAATTTGTAAATTCTTTCTCTTTTGATTTATCAGCGAAAGCATTTAATTTATTTTCTAAGTTTTCTTTTTTTATCTTTAATTGTTGTAATTCTTTCTCATGATTATTAGATAAGTTCTTATATATATCTAGAGATATTATTCCTTCAACTTTATCGTTATATAAGTTGGATATGATGTTAATTTTTTTATTTATATTATTATTTACAATTTCAAGTTCTTTTTCCATATCTTCAATATCACGATTATAAACATATACAGAATCTTCTACGAGATTTCTAATATCATAATGTTTTATAAATTCTTCTCCAATTTCATTTAAAAAATGTACTATATCATTTTCTAGCAAACTATAATTTAATCTATTTGGAGTACATTCACTTTGAACTCCTTTTCTTAAATAATGATTACAATGAGTATATATGGATGGCTTTGATTTTGTCTTTTTTACGCTCACACCTAAAGTATGACCACACTTACCACAAAACATTATTCCTGAAAGTAAAAATCTATCTAAGTTCTTCTCATTAGGTGTATAACTCTTATCTTTTAACAATTTTTGTACCATATTAAAGTCCTCTTTACTTATAATTGGTTCATGAGTATTTTCAACTATAATATGATCATCTGATTTTAAATGTCTGCATTTTTTCTGGTTATAACTTATTTTTTCGTGAGTATGTTGAACCATGTTTCCAATATACATTTGACTTTTTAGTATATTTCTTACAGTTGCATTTTTCCATATACCAAAGCCATCATTTTCAGTTACCGCTAAACCTCTAGGTTCTTTTTTATATACTATTGGAATCGGAATTTTTTCATCAGTTAGTCTTCTACAAATTTTAGTTACTCCTAACCCTTCTAAATATAATTGATATATCAATTTAACTACTTTTGCTGCTTCTGGATCAACAATCAGTTTATGTTTGTCATTGGGATCTTTAATATAACCAAAGCATGGAAAACTACCAATATATTCTCCTTTTTCTTGTTTTACTCTAAAAGAAGAACGAACTTTTTTAGATACATCTCTTAAATATAAATCATTTACTCCAAGTCTTAACCCCAACATAGAATCTCCTATATTAGAATCATAAGAATCATTGATAGCAATATATCTAACATTATGTTCTAGAAAATATTCTTCAATGTATTTACCTGTTTTATACATTTCACGACCTAGTCTTGATAAATCTTTAGTAATAACACAATTAATAATTCCATTTTCAATGTCGTCAATCATTTGTTTGAAAGCAGGTCTATCAAAATTTCCACCAGAATATCCATCATCAACATATTCTTTAACAATATTTAGATTATTATGTTTTGCAAATCCTTCAATAATCATTCTTTGACTTTGAATTGAAGAAGATTCATCATTTCTTCCTAAATCTTCTTTTGATAATCTTAAATAATTACCACAATTATAGATTTTATTACCCGTTACCATTTTAACACCCTCCTTATTTCGGCACTGGGTTTTAAATGTCTACGCTTGCATGATAACATCATTTTCACATTTTTGCAAATCATCATTTTTTCCCCCAGTTAATACTTGCTCGTTTCTTATTTGATCTCTGTAACACTGCTCTAATATATCTTTTAAACTTTTACCACTTTTATTATAAATGAATGATATTTTAACTTTTTTATTACCATATTGTTTAATCATATCATCACCCAGTTTAAGACTATGATTTTCATTTTGATTTAATGAATCAGAAACAGAATTAGACATTATTCTTATTCCCTTTCTCTAAAGTTAATTCATTTTCTAATGGATTTTTTAAATGAATTTCTATTACAGAACTGCTATTGTTTCCATTATCAATATTTATATGAAAAACTTCCTTATTAGCTTTACCTTTTACGAATGCTAATTCTTTATTTGATAATGGTTTATCAAGTTCAAAACTAGCATAAGTTCTAA
>NBJMC04201__coassemble_492_pt1 | contig 30820 bp, 33 predicted proteins | sample NBJMC04201__metabat2_high_PE_001 | metagenome-assembled genome bin NBJMC04201
CTAAGGGTTATGATGAAGCTTGGATTGCTAAAAGAATTAAAGGCATTCAAGAAAGGAAAAAACTAACTGATGTTTGGAAAGATGGTGGCATTGAAAGTAATTTAGAGTATGCAATGCTTACTAACGAAATATATAAAAGTTGGTCGGGTATGACTGCAAAAGAATATAAAGAATTTAAAGGATTAAGAAAAGAATCATTAAGAGATAATATGGATAGCATTGAAGTAACATTAGCTGATTTAGGCGAAGAAGCAACTAAAAGATTAGCTAATAAACAAAAACCACAAGGATTAAGGGACAATATAAAAGTAGCTAAAATTGGTGGCAATATAGCTAAAGTTGCACGCGATGAATTAGAAAAGCAATTAGGTGAAAGTATTATATCAAAAAATAATATGTTAGATTATCGATATAAAGATGAAGAAATAATCAAAATAAATAATTAAAATTAAAAAAATTTTAATTTTTTGTTACTATTTTATTATTTTGTGTTAAAATATATTGCGGAGTGGAATTTTATGATTGAAACAAAAGAAATATATGAATTTATTTTATCTAACGGATTAAAGTATTTAAGTAATAATATAAATGTTTTACTTCTTATACCAGAATTGTTAAATGAAAATATTAATATAATTATAGATTATTATAAAAATAAGCGTGTATATGACTATATAGGTGATTATAGTGAAGGCTTGGCTATAGTTAAAAAAGGAAAAAAATATGGTTATATAAATCAATTTTTTGAAGAGACAATTATACCTAAATATGATGGTGCATTTGATTTTCAAGATGGTTTGGCAATGGTGAAAATAAACAATAAATATGGCTATATAAACAAATTAGGTGAAGAAGTAATAAAATGTCAATATGATGATGCTAAAGACTTTCATGAAGGTTTAGCATTAGTAAAAATAAACAATAAATATGGCTATATAAACAAATTAGGTGAGGAAGTAATACCATGTAAATATGATGAAGCTTATAGTTTTAGCTGTGGTTTAGCAATGGTAAAAATAGACTCTAAGTTATACTATATAGATCAAAATGGTACGATAAAAATTATTACTAATTGTGATAAATGTCATAGTTTTAAAGAAGATTTAGCTGTAATTAAAAAAGGTAAAAAGTATGGATATATTGATAAATTAGGAAAACAAGCAATTAAATGTAAATATGATAAAGCATTTGATTTTAGTGAAGGCTTAGCTTTAATCAAAAAAGGAAAAAAGTATGGATATATTAATAAGTTAGGTAAAGAAGTAATTTCATTAGATTATGATGAAGCGTTTGATTTTCATGGTGGCTTAGCTATTGTAAAGAAAAATAATAAATATGGATACATTAATAAATTAGGTAAAGAGGTAATACCTTGCCAATATGATGAGGTGTTTGACTTTAATGAAGATTTGGCTGTTGTAAGGAAAAACAATAAATATGGATATATAAATAAATTAGGAAGAGTAGTAATACATTATCAATTTGATGAAGCATATAAATTTAGTAATGGTTTAGCTATTGTTGCTAAAAATAAGGATATATATATTATAGATAAGTTTGGTAAACCAAATAAATTTAGAACTTCTTCTAAGTTTATCGAACGAGAAATAAAAAAAATAAGACATATAACAAAAAAATTAGAATTTCCAGCTGCATATAATTTATTAACAGAAGAAATTAATGATGTAAAAGAAATTAATAAAAAGTTATTTATTAAAAAAGAAACTGGCGAAAATATAATGTTGGATTTAAGTGAAATAGAACAAATAAAAAGATTAATTAAAATTTAAATTTTTGTTGTACGTTAAAACTTATTATGAAAATAAAACCTCATTTTTAAGAAACGAGGTTTTATTTTATAATTATTTAGTTTTTTGGATTAATAATTAATGTTGAATTATTTTTAAAATCGATTTTTTTGATAAAATTTATAAAATCTTTATAATTTAAATCTTTAATGTCATTATATTTATTATCATTAAATTTTCCATATCTTATAATATCACTTGTTATATTACTATTTAAGCTGAAAATATTTTCAGTCATATAAATAATTGAACTTAATAATACTTTTTTCTTTCTTTCAAAATCTTTTTCAGAAATATCTAAATTTTTCATTTCATCTTTTATTTTTTCTATCAATTTTTTAGGATTAGATGATTCTCCTAAAACAAACATTAAAGTATAATCAGTACTATCGTCAAAATCTACAGCTAAATTATCATTAATAATTTTTTCTTCTAATAAATTATGAACAAATTCACTAGTTGACGAAAATTTGCAATCAAATAATGTTAATAAGTAAAATATATTTTGAATAGTCTTATCTATTTTTAATTTATAGCATATAGCACATTTAGGAATACTAACATTTAATTTGATTTCGTCAAATTCTTTATCGACTTCTTTTGGTTCGTTATAAGATTTTATTTTTATTGTTTCTTCCTTTTTAAATTTCTTTTTATTTTGATTTTCTTTAATTATATTAATAACTTCAGAAGCATTAACATTTCCAGTAACAACAACAAACATATTAGAAGGATGATAAAATGTATTATAGCATGTATATAAATCTTCTTTAGTAATTTTATTTATATTTTCAATATTACCAATAATTGGATATTTCATTGGATGTATTTTAAATGTGTTTTCAATTATTTTATCATATATCATTGTTCCAGGCATATCTTGATACATTTTAATTTCTTGAGTAATTATACCTTTTTCTTTATCTACATTTTCATCAGTAAAATAAGGAGCTTGAACATAATCTAATAACATATCCATGTTTTCTTTAAAAAAATTAGGGCAAGAGAATAAATAAGTAGTTTTGGTATAATTGGTATTAGCATTACAATCAGCACCACGTTCACTATAAAATGAAAATATGTCAGTTTCATCTTCTTGTTCAAACATTTTATGTTCTAAAAAATGGGCAATGCCTAATGGAACTTTAATCATTTTATTTTTATCAATCGGTTTAAATTCACTTATGTTAGAACCATATTTTGTATTAAAAGTTACATAAATATTATTAACATTTGTTTTAGGTAAGACAAATATTTCTAATCCATTATCTAATTTCTCATAGAATAGGTCTAAATCTAAATTTTTAAAATTAATTTTTTTCATCTTTTTCACCTTCTAAAATAAATATTATATCCATATTAATTTTTTTATGTAAATTAATAATATCATCTTTAGTAACTTTACTTATGTTTTCTATTCTTTCATCTAATAAATCATAATTAAAATAAACATTACTTTCATACATTCTTAAAATACTTGCTTGATAATCTTCAATATCTTTTAAACTGTTTATATAAGTTATTTTAGCAGCTTCAATATCGTTTTCGGTAAAATCGCCTTTACCCATTTTGTTAAACTCTTTTTTAATTAAACTTAAACATTTTTTTGTATCATCTTTATTAGTTCCAACTGTAATATATAAAATATTATAGATTGCTTTAAAAGTAGCGTTTATACTGTAACATAAACTATTTTTTTCTCTTACGGTTTTAAATAATTTTGAGTTAGGACTTCCACCTAAAATAAATGAATATATGTATAAAACGTATTGTTTTTCAAAATCAGTTAAATCTTTAATCTTAAATCCAATATTTAAATTAGTTTGTTTTATAGGTAAAGTTTCTTTTACTTTGGTTAATTTAGTAATATTTTGAGTTACAAAGTGAGATATACCAGGTCTTTTAATTGTGTTAACTTTAAAATTTTTATTAAAAATTTCAACAATTTCATCTTCCTTAACATCACCAATTACAAATATATCAATCAAATCGCTTTTAATCATTTTTTTGTAATATTCATATAAATTATCAGGTTCTAGATCTTCTTTATAGCCAACTGAATTATATTCTAATGGAGTATTTTTACCTAATATTTCAAACATTTTTTGTAAAGAATAAGTTTTAGTATTATCTTTTAAAGAATCTATTTCATCAGTTACTAATCTTTTAGCTAAGTCAAAATCTTTAAATTTATTATTTTCGATATTAGGTTCAAATATTAAGCTTAATAAAAATTCAATTGATGTTTTATTCATATTTTCTTCAGTATATTTTTCATTTAAAAAATTACAGTTAAATGAAGTGACAATGTAATTACCCATTAAAGAATTTGAGCATCCTATACCTATACCATATAAATTTTCAATTTCAATATCTAAATCTCTTTTTGTTTTATATGTATTATTAGAATTTAATAATATTTTTCCTAATAAATTACGATATGTTATATCTTTTTTTTCTAATAATTTTTTAAAGTTTATTCTAATAGTTACAGTTTTAAATTTGTTAGTATTAATAATGTGTAGATTATAAGCTTTATTTGAACAATTATAGTACATAAAATCACCCTTTCTAGTATGTGAAAAAATAAGTTATTAATACTATTATATCTTAAATTTAATACTTTTAAAAGTGAAAACATAAAATTTAATTGAGGTGTTATATGTTAGAATTTTTTAAAAAATTGTTTAAAGATTTTTATATTTTTACGGCAGCTTATTCAAATAATGTTTTTCCTGATCCATTATCGAAAGAAGATGAAGAAAAATATGTATCTTTAATGCATTTGGGTGATAAAGAGGCAAGAAATAAACTTATTGAACATAATTTAAGATTAGTTGCTCATATTGTAAAAAAATATGATCATAAAAAAAATGATGTTGATGATTTAATTAGTATAGGCACTATTGGATTGATTAAAGGTGTTGATAGTTTTAGTTACAAAAAAGGAACTAGATTAACTACTTATGCTGCTAAATGTATTGAAAATGAAATATTAATGTATTATAGAAGTGACAAAAAAAACAATAAAAATATTAGTTTAAATGATTCAATCGGATTTGATAAAGAAGGAAACGAAATAACAATATTAGATATATTAAAAACTCCTAAACCAAATTTTGAAATGGATATACATAAAAAAGATAATATTAATTTATTAAAAAAATATTTTAATGTATTAAATGATCGAGAAAAAGAGATAATTATAAAAAGATATGGTTTAAATGATGAAGATGAAGCAACACAAAAGGATATTGCTAAAGAGTTGGGGATTTCAAGGAGTTACGTTTCAAGAATTGAAAAGAGAGCATTAACTAAAATATTTAAAGAATTTAAAATGCAAAATAAAAATTAATTATTTATATATAATTAATTTTGTGTTATAACCTATATTAGGTAATCAAGATTGTTAGGTATCTACCTCCTGAAAGGAGGCTTGATAAAATGACTAAAAAACATGTATTTATAATAAATATATTTTTATTAATTATAATCATTTTATTAGTAACTCTATTAATAATAATAGAAATAAAATAAGATACCTAATCACTATTGTAGATTAGGTATCTGCCCTAAATAATAGGTAGATACTTAACTAGCTAAATCAAGCATTACCTTTTTATTATATGATGCAAATTACATCTATATACATAGTAACACATTTTTAAGTTAATTGCAAGTTATATTGATTAAATAAATTAAAAATGATATAATTACTTTAGAAAATAAGGTTTATAGTAATATAGGCAATAATATGATAAGTAAAGTATTTGATATAAGTGGACTTAATATTTAAAGATAATATTGTTAAAAAATTATTTATTTGTTTATTAATGTGATATACTATTATTAGTTATGGAGGAATTTTATGTTAGATAGAATATTTGATTTAGCTAAAATACAAAATAAGATTACTAATTTTAACGATAACTTAAAAAAACAATATTATAATTATTTAATAAATGAATTTGGAACTTTATTTACATTTCATTCTAATCGTATTGAAGGAACAAATATGACTTTAACACTTAATGATACAAGACAAATATTAAATAATACTTATAATTTAGATATTAAAGATAAACATAAAAAAAGAGAAATTAATGAAACTATAAATCATCAAAATGCATTTAAATATATTTTTGATATATTAAATAAAGATTTAGATATTATTGAAGTGATTAAAAATATTCATTTTATTATGGGTAAAGATATCATAATAAATGCAGGTGAATATAAAATAAAAGAAAATTATTTAATAAATAGTAATGGTAAAGAAATAAATTTTACTAAACCTAGTTTAGTTTCTAAAAGAATGGAAGAGTTAAAACAAAAATATGAAAATGATTGGCAAAATTTAACTGTTTTTGAACGAGCTATTAAATTACATATGGCTATAGTTAATATTCACCCATTTAGTGATGGTAATGGGCGAGTAGCACGTCTTATTATGAATTATGAGTTGATAAAAAATAATTATCCGCCAGTTAATATCAATGAAAGTCAAAAATTATCTTATTATGCTGTTATTGGAGAGATAAATATTGACACTGATTACCAGAATAATCCATTAGAAATTGGTGATATTAAATTATTTAATGAGACAATTCAACAATTATCAATTATGACATTTAAAAATATGCAAAAATATTTTAGCGCTTAAATTTAAGTGTTTTCTTGATTAAATAAATTAAAAATGTTATAACAATCTTCGGAAGTGTGCTTTATGGAAGATAATTTGAAAAATATATTAATTAATTTTAAAAAGACTTGGAGATTTGTTAAAGAAGATAAAAAATATATAATTTTATTTTTAATTTTTTCTTTAATTTTATGTGGTATAAGTGTTATAACACCACTCCTATCAGCTAAGATGTTATTATATTTAACTGACGGATTATTTAAGGAATTAATAACAGTTACTATAATTGTTTTGATAGTAGAAATAACACGAAATTTATTTAATTATCTATATAATATTTTATTTAATAAATATTCATTAAAAGCAACTTCAAGAATTCAAGTAAATATTGCTAAAGAAGCAATGAAATTAGAAATTTCTGAATTAGATAATAATTCATCAGGAGTATTTATTGATAGAATAAATAATGATACTAAAGAAATCGTTAGTATATTTTCTGATTTAGGTGATGGATTAATTGATGTTATAAGTAATATAGGTATATTAATAGCTATATATTTTATAAATAAAATTATGTTTGCTTATTTTTTACTTATGTTATTAATTATATTTATTCTAGAACATATTAGAATGAAGAAATATTTTGAATTAGATAAAAAAAGAAGAAAATTATCCGAAAAAAATACAGGGTTAGTAAGTGAATTAATAAGAGGAACTAGAGATATAAAATCTTTAAATATTGAAAATAATTTTTTAAAAAAAGCAGAAAGTAAATTAATTGAATCAAATAATGAAAAATATAAAATGCAAAAAGTAAATGCAAAATATAATTTAATAACTGGAAGTGTAAAAGATTTTAGTAATTTATTTTTAATATTTTTAGGAATATATTTATGTTTAAATAATTATTTAAGTATTGCTAATTTTGTTATCATTTATATGTATAAAGATAGATTATTAGAATTATTAAGATATTGTAGTTTTTTAATTGAATTAACTAAAAAATTTAATGTGGCAGCAACAAGAGTATTTGAAGTAATTGATGATGAAAAATTTAAAAAAGAAATTTTTGGTAATAAAGTAATAGATAAAATAAATGGTGATTTTGAATTTAGAAATGTCAGTTTTTCTTATAATGAAGATAAAGTTGTGCTTAAAAATATTAGTTTTAAAATACATGCAAATGAAACTGTTGCTTTTGTAGGTAAAAGTGGAAGTGGTAAATCAACTATATTTAGTTTATTAAATAGATTATATTTAATAGATTCTGGGGAAATATTAATTGATAATGTTAATATAAATGATTTAACTAAAGATTCAATTAGAAATAATATGTCAATCATAACACAAAATCCTTATATATTTAATTTTTCAATAAGAGATAATTTAAAATTAGTTAAAGATGATATGACAGACGAAGAAATGGTTGAAGCTTGCAAATTAGCTTGTTTACATGATTTTATTATGACTTTAAAAGATGGTTATGATACGATTGTCGGCGAAGGCGGAATTACTTTATCTGGTGGTCAAAGACAACGTCTTGCGATAGCGCGTGCTTTACTTAAAAAGACTGAAATCATTTTGTTTGATGAAGCAACAAGCGCATTAGATAATGAAACCCAAAAAGAAATTCAAAAAGCTATCAACAATATGAAAGGCGAGTATACAATTTTAATTATTGCCCATCGTTTATCAACAGTTATCGATAGTGATCGAATAATAGTTATTGATGATGGTAAAGTAATAGCAGAAGGAACTCATAATGAATTATTTGAAAACAATGAATTCTATCGTAATTTATACGAAAAAGAATTAGTTTAAAATTTGAACTTTCATAAGGTTCAAAATTTTTTTAATAATTTCTTTTATTAGTGATATAATAAGTTATAGGTAAGGATGATAAAATGAAGATAAAAACAGTAGTATCTATAGTAATTATTAGTATTATTTTGTTATGTGCTTTATTTATTTTGTTTAGGGAGCATGAATCATTGGAAAATAATGTGATAGATAATCCAGTTATCGATGAGACTAGCAATCAAAAACCACCAGAAATTGTCGAGCAAACAATCGAAGAAAAAGTAGATAAGATAATAAACGAAATGACTATTGAAGAAAAAATTGGTCAGATGTTAATTATTTATGATACTCATGAAACAGTAGACGAAGAACTAAAACAATTTATTAAAGATATAAAACCATCAGGCTTTATTATTAATCAAAATAATATTACAACATTTGATAAAACTAAAAAATATATTGAAGATTTAAAACAAAATAGTGAAATCCCTTTGATTATATCAATCGATCAAGAAGGGGGAAAAGTTCAAAGATTACAAAATTTAGAAGATGAAAAAGCAACTTATATTCCTAGCATGTTAGATTTGGGTAAGACTAATGATATTGAATTAGCTTACGAAGTGGGAAGAGTATTAGCCGAAGATATACGTACATTAGGAATAAATGTTGTTTATGCTCCCGTATGTGATGTGTTTTCTAATCCGTATAATGAGGTTATCGGTAACCGTAGTTTTGGGAGTAATCCTAATTTAGTAGCTAATATGTGTGTTAGTTTAGGTAAAGGTTTAGAAGATAATGGCATTATTGCTACATACAAACATTTTCCAGGACATGGCGATACAACTACCGATTCGCATACTTCATTACCAATAATTAATAAATCTTATGAAGAACTATTAAATAATGAATTAATTCCTTTTAAAAAAGCAATTGAAAATGATGCTAAAATAATTATGGTTGGTCATATTGCCTTTCCTGATTTAACGAATGATAATATACCAGCTAGTTTATCTAAAAAGATAATTACCAATTTATTAAAAAATGATCTAGGCTATGATGGCTTAGTTATATCTGATGCTTTAAATATGGGAGCATTAATTAATAATTATAGTGATGAAGATATATATGTTAAAGCAGTTGAAGCTGGTGTTGATATATTATTGATGCCTAGTGATGCTAAAAAAGCTATTGAAGTTATTAAAGATAATATATCAGTTGAAAGAATTGATGAATCAGTAAAAAAAATATTAATTTTCAAATATACCTATTTAAAAGATAATATATTAGATGAATCTTATTTAAATAATAAAGAACATCAAGAAATTATAAGTAAAATACCGATTGAATAATAATTTTAGACAATAAAAAAATCCTTATTAAAGGATTTAAATGTTATAAATGGTGTCCCGTTAGGGGCTCGAACCCTAGACCCACAGATTAAGAGTCTGTTGCTCTACCAACTGAGCTAACGAGACAAGTAACTAAATTATAGCACAATTTTAAAAAAAATTAAAGATAGTTTAACGAATTTATCAAAAAAAATTAATCGCATATAATATAGTAGCCATATTTATTTGAAAAATAAAGCAATTTTCATCGATTTGCATTATTTTTTAATTTATGGTACAATATAACTCGTTCGAGGAGGAATAGATTTAAATGTTACAAATTTTATTAATAATAATTTCGATTTTATTAATTTCTATAGTATTATTACAGGCAGGTAAAGCAGAAAGTGCTTCTAATGTAATTACTGGTGGTAGTGATGCTTTATTCGCAAACAGAAAAGAACGTGGTGGCGAATTATTTATTACTAGATTAACTATGGTTTTAGGTTTATTATTTTTCATCATATGTTTAATGATAGGATTTTAGAGTTTTATTAAAAACTCTTTTTTTGTTTATTTAGTTTTCAAAATATGTTATTATTATGTTGGTGGTAGTATGATAAAAAAACTCGTAAAATTTTTAACTCATAGAATTTTTATAGTAGGAGTATTATTGTTAATACAATTATTAATTTTAGTATTAATAGTAAGTAAATTTGAAGAATATGGTTGGTATTTTTATATATTTTTCTATATTATTGGTATTTTGGCTTTTTTAAAAATTATAAATGGAAATGCTAATCCTAGTTATAAAATAGCTTGGATTGTTCCGGTTTTAACAATTCCTATTTTTGGTACTTTAATTTATGTAATATTTGGTAATAAAATTAATAGAAAGGAAAAATTGTTGGAACACAAAACTAAATTAAAACAAACTTTAGTACAAAATGATGATGTATTTAGACAAATAACAGATGTTAATTTTTATAACCAATCTAATTATATATATAATAATTCAGGTTATCCAATTTATAACAATACTTATACTGAATATTTAGAAATAGGGGAAGTTTATTATAAAAGATTAATTGAAGAATTAAAGAAAGCAAAAAAAATTATTTTTATGCAATATTTTATAATTGAGAATGGTAAATTTTGGGGGGATATTTTAGACGTTCTAAAACAAAAAGCTAGTGAAGGATTAGATGTTAGGGTTATATATGATGATATGGGATGTATTGTAACATTACCAAATAAATATTATGAAGAATTAAAAAAATATGGAATCAAAGCGTGTTCTTTTAATAAGTTTGTACCAATTTTAACTGCTAAACTAAATAATAGAGATCATAGAAAAATAACTATTATTGATGGTGATGTAGGAATAACAGGAGGTATTAATTTAGCGGATGAATATATTAATGAAAAAATAAGGTTTGGTCATTGGAAAGATAATGGAATCTTATTAAAAGGTGATGCAGTATATAGTTTAACTAATATTTTTCTAAATTTATGGGATTACATTAATAAGATAGAAGAGGATTTTAATAAATTTAAACCAAATATTAAAATAAAAAGTAGTGGTTATGTTCAACCTTATGATGATAGTCCTTTCGATAGTGAATTAGTAAGTGAAAATATATGTTTAAATATGATTAATAAAGCAAAAAAATATGTATATATTACAACACCATACTTAATAATTGATAATGAATTAGAAACTTCATTATGTCTTGCCGCTAAAAGTGGAGTTGATGTTAGAATTATAACACCTGGAATACCAGATAAAAAATTCGTAAATGAAGTTACCAAAGCATATTATAATAATTTAATAAATAGTGGCGTAAAAATATATGAATATACTAAAGGATTTATTCATGCTAAAACATTTTTAGTTGATGATGAAATTTCTACTGTAGGTACAGTTAATTTAGATTATCGAAGCTTACATTTACATTTTGAATGTGGCGTATTGTTATATAAAACGGAAAGTATAAAAGAAATAAAAAAAGATATTTCTAAAATTTTAGAAATATCAAAACAAATAACAATAGATGATACAAAAGTAAGTTTATTTAGAAGTTTAAAACGAGCAGTATTAAAATTATTTGCGCCATTAATGTAATCCTTTAAAAAATTCTTCAATAGGAACATTTAATTTTTTTGATAAAATATATAAAAATTCTAAGCTAAATGTTTGAAAACTGTCATTTTCAATATTAGCTATAGTTCCTTCATTATATTGAATTAAATCGGCTAATTGTACTTGCGTAAGTCCTTTAGCCTTTCTAATTCTTTTGATGTTTTTTCCGACAATTACATATATATATTTGTTATTACTTTTATCAATCTTCATACACTTCACCTAATTAAATCTTCTCATACACTAATAGAAAACGACTACATTTAATATATGTACTTTATTAAAAAAATATGTTAAAATATAAAAGAAAGGAAAAATATTATGGAAAAGCATTGTTTTAAAAAATTACAAGAATTAAGAATTAAGAAAGGGTACACTTATCAACAAATGGCGGATAAATTAAATATTAGTAAGTGTTTTTATTGGCAAATTGAGAATAGGGATAGAAATTTAACTTATAAAATGGCATTTAAAATAGCTAAAATATTAAATACTAAACCAGACAAAATATTTTTAGATGAAATAAAGGAAGATATGAGATGATTTATGTAATCGGTCATAATAATCCGGATGCCGATGCAATTATTTCTTCTAAAATATTAGCTGATATTTTAGGTTATAAGTATGCTACTATCGAAGGCAATGATATAGAGAAAAGTGACATTAATTTAATTAGAGATTGTATGGATTATACACCAGTTGTAATAAAAAAAGATGACATTTTAAATCATCGCTATATTTTAGTTGATCATAATGATGTTAAACAATCAATCAATGATGAAAAATTAGTAATTGGTTGTATTGATCATCATCCCAAAATAGGATATGATAAAGCTATTATAGGTGAATATTGTTCAACTGCTTTATTTATTTATCAATTATATAAAGATAAATATAAATTTAACAAACAGCAAAAAAGACAAATATTTATGGCAGTATTAAGTGATTCTAAATTTGGAAGAAGTTCAAGATATAAAGAACAAGATAAATTATTATTAAAAGAATTAGGATTTGAAATAACTGATGATTATTTTTTTAAATATTTTAAAGAAACAGAATTATGTACAAATTCTTTTAAAAATAATGGTTATAAATATTATGATAAATATGATTTAAGTAGTACATATGTTGAAAGATTAGGTATTGATGGTATTGTTAATTATCAAGAATTTGTAAGAAGACAAAATAATTTTTTAGGTATATGGGTAGATGCATTAAATAATAAAACTTATGTATTTTTAAATTATAAAAATCGTTTTATAACTGAAATATATAATTTTTTAGCTTCTCGGGGTTCAACTATAATGAATGATTTTATAAAAAGGTTAAGATTACAAAAATAGTATATTTAAAATATGCTTTTTTTTACGTGTTAAATTAAAAATAATAGATAAAATTTAAGACTTATGATATAATGTTATCAGGGTGTTATTATGAACATATATAACTTAACATTTGAACAACTTGAAGAATACTTTATAAATAAAGGTGAAAAAAAATTTAAAGCTACTCAAGTATTTGAATGGCTATATAAAAAAAGAGTTAAATCTTTTGATGAAATGACTAATATTAAAAAAGAAGTTATTAGTTATTTAAAGAAAGATTTTAATATAAATAATTTAGAAATAATCACAAAGCAAGAAGATGTAGATGTCGTTAAATTCTTATTTAAATTAGAAGATGATAATAAAATTGAAGCAGTATTGATGAGACATGATTATGGAAATTCCTTATGTGTTTCTAGCCAAGTTGGTTGCAATATGGGATGTAAGTTTTGTGAAAGTGGAAGACTTAAGAAAGTTAGAAACTTAAATACTTATGAAATGGTTTTACAATTACTTAAAATAGAAGAAGTTTTAAACATAAGAATATCTCATGTAGTTTTAATGGGAATTGGTGAACCATTCGATAATTATGAAAATGTAATTAATTTTATAGATATTATAAATTCACCTAAGGGAATTGCTTTAGGAAGTAGACATATAACTGTATCTACTTGCGGAATAATACCCAAAATAAAATCTTTTATTAATGATGGCAAACAAGTTAATTTAGCAATTTCACTACATGCTTCTAATGATAAATTAAGGAATCAATTAATGCCAATAAGCAAAGTTTATAAATTGGAAGACCTTATTTCTGCTATAAAAGAATACATAAATAAAACAAATAGAAGAGTAACTTTTGAATATATTTTATTAAAAGGAATTAATGATAGATATGAAAATGCAATAGAACTATCAAAATTATTAAAAGGACTTAATTGTTATGTTAATTTGATACCTTATAATGAAACAAGTCATATAGAGTATAAAAAAAGTGATCAAAATAGTATTTTAAAATTTTATGATACTTTGAAAAAAAATAATATAGGTGTAACTATCAGAAGAGAATTTGGTAAAAAAGTAAGTGCAGCTTGTGGACAATTAAGAGCAAACTATGAGGAGGAAAAATAATGGAATATTCATATATAACAGATAAAGGCAAAGTAAGAAGTCACAATGAAGACAGTGTTATAATAAATGAAAATAAAATGGGGGAAATATTACTTGCCGTTGCTGATGGTATGGGGGGACACTGTGGTGGTGAGATAGCATCTAGTATAGCTATTTCACATATAGGTGATAGGTTTAGAAAAATAAGTTCAGTAGGAACTAAGGAAGATGCAATAAGTTTTATTAAAGAAATTGTAAGCGAGGCTAATGTTTTACTATATAAATACACTAGTGAACATAAAGAAAGTTCAGGTATGGGAACAACAATCGTATTGGCTATTGTAACTAAGGACTTTTTATTATTTGGTAATATTGGCGATTCATCAGGTTATGTTTTAAGGAAAAGTAAATTACAAAAAATAACTAATGATCACACACTAGTTAATTTATTGGTAAAATCTGGTGAACTATCTTTAGAACAAGCAAAAGAACATCCAAGAAAAAATGTTTTAATGAGAGCACTAGGGGCTACAAGTACAGTTGAAATGGATATTTTTGATGTTGAAAGAGATGTTGATGGAGTTTTATTATGTAGTGATGGTTTAACTAATATGTTGGATGAAGAACAAATTACTAAGGTTTTATTGGATGATAATATATCATTGGATGATAAATTAAAAAAATTAGTTACTAAATGTAATAACAGGGGTGGAACAGATAATATTTCGATTGCATTTTTAAGGGATGGTGAAAATAAATGATTGTAAAAGGGGATAAAATTAATGATAGATATCAAATAATTAAAACTATTGGCGAAGGTGGTATGGCTAATGTTTATTTAGCTAAAGATACAATATTAGATAGAAATGTTGCAGTTAAAGTGTTAAGAGGAGATTTAGCAGATGATGAAAAATTTGTAAGAAGATTTCAAAGAGAAGCTTTATCTGCAAGTAAATTAAATCATCCTAATATTGTAGAAATGTATGATGTTGGTGAAGATAATGGTAGTTATTATATAGTAATGGAATATGTACAAGGTAAAACTTTAAAAAGTTTAGTGAAAAAAAGAGGTGCTTTAACATTACCAGAAGTAATTGATATAATGACACAGTTATGTAGTGCAATTATTTGTGCTCATGATAGTTATATTATTCATAGAGATATAAAACCACAAAATGTTATGATATTAGATGATGGTAGAGTTAAGATAATGGACTTTGGTATCGCTATGGCTTTAAATAGTAATGAACTTACTCAAACAAATTCAGTTATGGGCTCAGTTCATTATCTACCACCTGAACAAGCTAATGGAAGTGGATCAACTATTAAATCAGATATTTATTCATTAGGAATTTTAATGTATGAATTGTTAATCGGTAAAGTTCCGTTTAAAGGAGATAATGCCGTTGAAATTGCAATAAAACAAATGAAAGAACCAATTCCTTCTATTTGCAAACAAAATCCAGATATACCGCAATCAGTTGAGAATATTGTTTTAAGGGCATGTGCTAAAAATCCAAAGAACAGATATGATTCAGTAAAGGAAATGTATGATGATATTAAAACTTGTTTAACAGAAGATAAATTAAATCAAAAAAAATTAGTTTATAATTATCCTGAACATGATCTAGAGGAAACTAAAGTAATGCCTAACTTAAGTACTATCAATAACAAGGAGGAAAATAATATGAAGAATACAAAGAAGAAAACTTCAAAAAAAGATAAGGCGTTATTAATTACTGGAAGTATTTTCGCGTTATTTGTAGCTTTAATATGTTTATTTATAATTGTTTATCCTAAATTATTAACAGTTCCTGACGTTACTATACCTGATGTTAGTAATTTAAGTGTAGTAGAAGCAGAAAAAAAATTAAAAGAATTAGGGTTATTAGTTGCTAGTGATGTTATTGAAAAAGAAAGTGATGAAGTAGAACCTGGGACTGTAATAGGAACTAATCCCCAAGCTGGAAGAACAGTTAAAGAAAATACAGAAATAAGTATTATTGTTGCAAAAGAAAGTGACAATATAAAAATAGAAAATTATGTAGGACAAAATTATAAAACCGTTGAAGTTAATTTAAAAAATGCAGGTTTAAATGTAATAACTGAACCAAAAAAAATTGAAAAAGAAGATCAAAATAAGTATAAAGAAGATACAGTCGTTGATCAAAGCACTAAAGAGAATGATTATTTAGAGCCAGGAGATACAATTATTATTTATTATGCTGTATATACAGTTGAATATCCAGACTTTGTAACTGAAAATTATACAGTAGAAATGGTTCAACAATTCTGTGATAAAAATAATATTGTTTTAAATATTCATTATGAAACAAATGATTCTTATCCTGAAGGAACAATTATTAAACAAGATAGAACTGGAGAAGTTATAAGCGGTTCAACACTTACTATAACTGTTTGCGAAAATACTAAAGTAGAGGAAGAATCTGAAGGATTAGAATAATGGAAGGAAAAATAATAAAAATAATAAGCAATTCTTTTACCGTTTTAGCTGATAAAGAATATATTTGTAATGCTAGAGGAAAATTTAGAAATTTAAAAATCACACCTTTAGTTGGTGATAATGTTGTATTCGATAGTAATAAAAAAATTATTCTGAATATAAACGAAAGAAAAAATAGTTTGATTAGACCACCAATTGCTAATATAGATCAAGCAGTAATTGTTGTAAGTGTTAAAGAGCCTAATTTAGATTTATATTTGTTAGATAAATTATTATGTCTAATTGAATTTAATAATATAAAACCAATTATTTGCTTTACTAAATTAGATTTATTAGATGATAAAACAAACATAGATAAATTGAAAAAATATTATCAAAGTATTGGTTATCAAGTTTATTATAATAAAGAAGAAAGTATTAAAAAAATATTTAAAGACAAAATAACGGTTATAGCAGGGCAGTCAGGTGCTGGAAAATCTACTTTATTAAATATTTTAGATAGCAATTTAAATTTAAAAACAAATGATATATCTAAAGCTTTAGGTAGAGGGAAACATACTACTCGTCATGTAAGTTTGATTAATATACTTGATGGGTGGTGTGCTGACACACCAGGTTTTTCTAGTTTAGATTTAAAAGAAATGACGTTATCTGATATAAGAGATAATTTTGTTGAATTTAATTTGTATCGTGATGAATGTGCTTATAAAGATTGTATGCATGATAAAGAAGATGATTGTGAGATAAAAAGAAGAATAAATAAAGATATATTAGAATCTAGGTATATTAATTATATTAAATTAATACGAAAGGAAAGAATATGAAAATATCAGCATCATTTTTAACAATTGATAACATTGATAATGTAGATAAATTAGTAGATTGTGATATTGATTATTTGCATTTGGATATAATGGATGGAATATTTGTTAATAATAAAAATGAAGTAATTAATATCAATAATAAAAAACCATTAGACGTTCATTTAATGGTAAATGATGTTTATAAATATATTGATAAATATGTGAAATTAAATCCTTTATTTATAACATTTCATTATGAAATAAATGATTCAATAATAGATGTTATTAATTATATAAAAAAATTTAATATTAAAGTTGGATTATCAATTAAACCTTCTACTAAAGTAGAACAGATAATACCATATTTACCATACTTAGATTTAGTATTAGTTATGAGTGTTGAACCAGGAGCTGGTGGGCAAACATTTATTATGGATACAGTTGATAAAATTAAAAAATTAAAAGAATTAAAAGGTAATTACTTGATTGAAGTTGATGGTGGTATTAATGATAATACTATCAATCTTGTTAGTGATGCTGATATCATTGTGGTTGGAAGTTATATTACTAGTGGTAATTATGAAGAAAGAATTAAGAAATTGAAGGAGAAAATTTATGGATGATATTTTATTAGAAGCAGAAACAAGAATGGAGTCTGCAATAGAATCTTTAGAAAAAAGATTAATTAATATTAGAGCAGGAAGAGCTAATCCTAGTATGTTAGATACAGTAGTAGTTAATTATTATGGTGTAGAGACACCTTTAAAACAACTAGCCAACATTTCAATTCCTGAAGCAAGACAATTATGTATTAAACCATTTGATAGAGGTTGTTTAAATGCTATCGAAAAAGGAATATATGAAGCAAATATTGGCTTAACTCCTAATAATAATGGAGAAATAATTATTTTAAATATTCCAGCTTTAACAGAAGAAACAAGAAGAGAATATGTAAAACAAGCTAAAAATATTGCTGAAGAAGCCAAAATTGCTTTAAGAAATATAAGACAAGATGCTAATAATGATGCTAAAAAATTAGAAGTACCTGAAGATGATATTAAATATTGTACAAACGAAATTCAAGAATTAATTAATAAATATAACAAAATTGTTGATGAAAAATTAGCTGTTAAAGAAAAAGAATTATTAAGTGTATAGTGGTGAATATATGAAAAAAGAAATTAATTATTCAAAATTAAATGATTTAATTTCATTAGCTTCTAATATTTTAAAATTATTGTTTATATTTTTAATTATTATTGGCGTTTATTCAATTATAATTTTACTAAAAGAATTACATATTTTTCCATTTTTAATAACAATAATAAAAATACTATCACCTTTATTTATAGGTATTGTTATTGCTTGGCTATTTGATCCTTTTGTTACCAAGTTAAATAAAAAAGGTGTCAGAAGAATATTTGGTACTATTTTGTGTTATGTTTTATTTTTGGGATTAATTTTTCTAGTATTAATAGAATTATTTCCAGTTTTATATGAACAAATAAATGACTTTGTAGGGACAACTTTACCAACATTATTTGAAGATTCAAAGAACTGGCTTGATAATATATTCAATAATTTTAATAATATTGATGTTACAACTGTAAAAAATGAAATATATAAAAAATTGGAAATGATAGCTACTTCTACAGCAACTTCACTTCCAGATATATTAGTTTTATCTTTAAAATCAATATTTTCATGGGTAGGCTCTTTTGGTGTAGGATTAATTATTGGATTTTATATTTTACTTGATTTTGATAAAAATATTGATACTTTATATACTTTAATTCCTAAAAGATATAGAAGCGAAACAAAGAGATGTTTAAATGCAGTAAATAAACCTTTGAAAAGATTTGTAAACGGAGCGTTAATTGATTGTACAGTTGTATTTATTATTACTTCTATAGGATTTTCAATTATTGGATTAAAAGCGCCATTATTATTCGCATTATTCTGTGCTTTAACTAATATTATTCCTTATGCTGGCCCATATATTGGTGGAGCACCTGCAGTTTTAGTTGGACTTACCCAATCAACTCCAATAGGGATTGCAATCTTAGTATTTATAATTATTGTTCAAATGGTTGAAGGAAATTTCTTCCAACCATTAATAATGAGTAAAACGACTAAATTAAGTCCTGTAACAATTATTTTGGGATTGTTAGTGTTTGGTCATTTCTTTGGTATTTTAGGAATGATTATTTCAACTCCATTAATTGGGGCAATAAAAGAATTAGTCAATTTCTTTGACGATAAATATGATTTTTTAAATTTTGAATAGCATTAGTTATATTTATAATATTTTTCAAAAAATAGTTAGGAGGTAACATGAAAAATAAAAAAATAATAAGATTAACATCAGGCTTTACGTTAATAGAATTAATAGGAGTAATAATTATTTTATCATTAATAATGTTACTTTCCGTTCCTTTGATTTTAAATTCTATAAGAAGTTCTAAAAATGAGTTAAGTGATGCTAGTAAAAAAATACTTTATAATGCTATTAACATTTACATAAATGAAAATTTGAATGATTTTCCAAAAATTGATGGTAATACATTTTGTGTTAGTATAGATACTTTATCAAAAAAAGAATATTTGCCAACAGATGTCTATGACTCATCAACAGGGAATACAATACCATCTGATAGTTTAATAGAAGTTAAAGTCGAAAATAATAATTATACATATAATATAAACAATGAATGTAAAGAATATGTTTATGTTCCTCCATATCAAGATAACAGTGGAGCAAATATTCCTGAGTTATTAAATAATATGGTACCAATAAAATATCAAAATAACAATTGGGTAATAGCGGACATATCACAAGAATGGTATAATTATAATAAAAAAGAATGGGCAAATGCAGTTGTTTTAGAAGATGGAATATCTAAAAATATAGGCGATGTAATAAAAGAAGAAGAAATAGCTCTTTGGTATGTATGGATACCAAGATATAAATATCAATTATTTAATGTAGGAACAACTGGTGTAGAAGAACAGGAAATTGAAATAAAATTTGAAAGTGGTATTGAAACAACTGGAACTGTAAAATGTGAAGATATTGATTTCAAAGCAAATCCAACAAGTGAAGTAAGTGAAATATGTACAAATGCAGAGTTAGGAAATTGGTATACTCATCCAGCATTTACATTTGGTGATCAAGAATTAACGGGATTTTGGATAGGAAAATTTGAAATAAGTGGAACAACAGATAATATTACTATAAAACCAAATGTAAATAGTTTGACGAATGAAACAAATGCTACGTTTTCAAATTCTATAAAAAAGTTAAGTGATATATATAATTTAAATGGTGATAATCACATGATAAAAAACATGCAATGGGGTGCAGTTACATATTTAACTCAATCTCAATATGGAAGATGCACCGATGGTATATGTAGTGATATCGGACGAAATAATAATAGTAACTTAATAACTGGTTGTGGAGAAGAAGAAGGAGTGAATTCATCAAGTATATGTAATACGTATAATACACAAATCGGAATGAATGCAAGTACAACAGGAAATACATATGGTGTGTATGATATGTCTGGTGGTGCTTGGGAAAGAGTTATGTCAACAACATCAGATATTAATGGTGATTTTAAATTAACAGAATTTGATTTTGAAGAAAATTTAGATGATAAATATTATGACAAGTATGTTTATGGTGATTCTACTATATCTCATGAAAGAGGAAAATTAGGGGATGGAACTAAAGAAACAATGAAAACATTTGGTAATTTATCAGGTGGTTGGTATAATGACTATATTAAATTTCCTTCTAAATCTTATACATGGTTTACTAGAGGAGGAACTTATGGGAATACACCTATTTATGCAGGGCTATTTTATACAGACATAAATGCCGCTGCTGCTCTAGAATATAGATCATCACGAGCTATTTTGACAAAAAATTAATATTTGGGGTATATATGAAATATGTTGTTGATGATAAAGAATTTGAAGTAATTATAAATAAAAAAAATAATAAAAATACTTACATTAAAATAGAAAATAGCAAGATTATTGTTAATACTAATTATCTTGTTAATAATATTTATATTAAAAAATTATTAGATAACAATTATGATATAATAAAAAAAATGTTGGAAAGGGATTTTTTAAAACAACAAAAAAATAATAGTTTTTATTATTTAGGGAATAAGTATGATATTATAGTTGTTAATTATTGCAATATAGAGATTAATAACAATAAAATATTTGTTAAAAGTATTGATTATTTAAATAAATGGTTAAAAAAACAAACAGAAATTATTTTTAAAGAAAGATTAGATTATATATATAATTTATTTGAAGAAAAAATACCTTATCCAAAATTAAAAATAAGAAAAATGAAGACTAGATGGGGTGTTTGTAGTAAGAATAATAGTATTACTTTAAATAGTGAATTAATTAAATATAATTATGCACAAATTGATTATGTAATTATACATGAATTAAGTCATTTTATATATTTTGATCACTCTAAAAATTTTTGGAATTTAGTTAGTAAATATTGTAATAATTATAAAGAAATAAGAAAATCTTTAAAATGACAAATTTATATAAAATATTATGTTATCATTTATTTGGTGAAGATAATGAAAGTTAAAATATTTGATGAAGGTCATGAAAAAGATTTAGAAGAAAGTGTTAATAATTTTATAAAGGATAAAGAAATACTTGATATAAAATATCAAGTTGCAATTAGTATCGTAGGTGAAGAGCAGTTATATTGCTTTTCTGCCATGATTGTATATAGGATGTGATAATTTGAAAAAAAACAGCTTTGTAGAAGGTGCATTTATATCAACTATTGGTATTGTGTTGTGTAAAATTTTAGGAATAATATATGTTATCCCATTTAGAGCGATAATTGGAACTAAAGGAGCAATTTTATATAGTTATGCTTATACTATTTATTCAGTTTTTGCTTCATTATCATCTACAGGTATTCCAAGTGCTATGGCTAAAACTGTTAGTGAATATAATACATTAGGTTATTATGATGCTCAAGAAAGAGCGTATAAAATAGGTAAACAAATTATAGTTTTATTGGGATTAATTAGTTTTATTATATTATTTATATTCGCACCACAAATATCTTATTTAATAATAGGTGATATAGAAGGTGGTAATACTATTAGTGATATAACATTTGTAATTAGAGTTATATCAACTGCACTTTTATTTATTCCCATTTTAAGCATAAGCAAAGGATATGTACAAGGTCATCGAATGATGACAGTTCCAGCTATTGCTAATGTTATTGAACAATTAATAAGAGTAATTGTTATTGTTTTTGGTAGTTTTTTAACATTAAAAGTTTTTAATCTATCAATTACTACAGCAGTAGGTGTTGCAACATTTGGAGCTACTGTTGGCGCTTTTGTTGCTTATATATATATAATAAATAAAATAAATAAAAATAAAGAAATATTAAAAAGAAACGAAAAACCTAAAATAGAAGAAAAGAAATTAACTAATAAAGTACTTTTCAAAAGAATAGTTAAATATTCTTTACCTTTTATTTTGATAGAGCTTATAAGATCTATTTATAATACGGTTGATGTTTTTACTGTAGTTAGAGGTTTAGTTGGATTAGGTTATGATGTTTATTTAGCAGAAAATATTTTAAGTATAGTTACAACTTGGGGTTCAAAATTGAATATGATTATTTTATCTGTTACTTTTGGCCTAACTATTAGTATTATACCTAATATCGTTAGAAGTGCTACTTTAAAAGATTATAAAGATGTATCAAATAAAATAAATCAAACATTAAAGATTATATTTTTTGTTTCATTACCTATGACTTTAGGAATATGTTTTTTATCTAGTAGTGTTTGGACAATTTTTTATGGTTACGATGCTTTAAGCGTTAATGTATTTAGTTTCTTTATTCTACAAACTATTATTAATTCTTTTTTCTATGTTTTGGTTGATACTACAAATGCTTTAAATAATCCTAAAATCGCATTATCAACTTTACTCGGTAGCTTTATTTTAAAAGCAATTTTGAATATTCCAATGATGCATTTTATGAAGTTTATTGGAATTGAAGCTTATTATGGCATTATTGTTACTACTATGTTAGTTCAATTTTTATCGGTTATATATTTATTATATAAATTAAAAAAATTATACAATATTAATTATAAAATATCTTTAGTTCCTATTATAAAAATAATACTTATAAATGGAATAATGATTTTATCGCTTATGATAATAAGACTATTAATTGGAAGTTTTCCGACAACTAGGCTTTATTCTTTATTAGAAATTATTATTTATTCTATAATTGGAGTGATAATATATGGCTTGTTATCATTTAAAAATAATTTATTTAATGAAGTTTTTACAGAACAATTTGTAAATAGATTTACAAAAAAATTTAGGAGGTAAATATGAAAAAGATAGTGTTTGTTTTACTTTTATTATTAACTGGGTGTAGTTTAAATCATGAGATGAATTTAGTAATAAACGACAATAAACAAGTAAATTTTAGCGTTTTAGAGGTATATGATGATGAATTGATCGATTTAGCTATAAATGACGGAGAAGAATCTAGTAAAGAATATACAGATGAAGAAAGATGGAATTTTTTAGAAGAAAAATTAAATGAGTCTAAAGAACAAATTGAAGGATTTGAAATATCAAAATATGAAGATGAAAAATTCATGGGGTATAAATATACAATAAGTATAGATAGTATAGATTCAATTACTAGTGATGATGCAAGTTATGATATACAAATGTATAATGCAATTTCTTCTTCTAAATTATTTAAAGAGGAAAATGGTGTATATACATCAAAGATATATTCATCAGATGTAGATCAAGGCGAAGATTTAGAATATAATCTTGTGTTTTCAGTAACATTACCACAAGCACCTATTTCTCATAATGCTAATAGTGTATCAGAAGATGGTAAAACATTAACTTGGAATTTAAAAGAAGCTGGTAATATTGAATTTCAATTTAGATTCGATAATGAAGTAAATACAAATAGTAATAATAATCTTATAATAGGAATAGTTACAGTTGTATTAACTGGATGTATTGTTTTCATAACTATATTAATTATAAGAAAAAAACAATATGAATAAATTAATTATTGTTTAAATAATCATTAAAAAATTAGTCGAAATGATTATATAACATAAAAGTAGATTAATTTCTACTTTTTAATTTTAATAAAATTATGTATATTTAATTATGACTAGATTAAATTTAGAAAGGATAAATTTATGGAAGATTATAAAACATGGGATAAACTTTATAACGAAGCTTGTAAAGTTCAAAATAGCAGAGTTATTTCTCCTTTTATAGAAGGAGGACAGGTAGCAGCTGCTATATTAACTAAAAAAGGTAATATATATACTGGTATATGTTTAGATACAGCAAGTACACTTGGGATATGTGCTGAGAGAAATGCGATTTTTAATATGCTAACTAATGGCGAATCAAAAATTGAAAAAATAGTATGCGTTATGTCTAATGGCAATGTTGGAACTCCTTGTGGTGCTTGTAGAGAACTAATTATGCAATTAGATAAAGATTCTAAGAACATTCAAATTTTGGTTAATAAAGATGAGTATAAGACTATTACTATGAATGAATTAATGCCTAATTGGTGGGGAATAAATCGATTTAATTAGATAATTTGGTATTTATAAAAAAAGAATTGTTGATGAAAGGATTAATATGAAATCAAAAAACATTATAGTTAGAGATTATAAAGATGGAGAATATATGGATTTATATAATTCTAATAAAAAATTAACTAAAGAAGTAAAATTTAGAAAAAAAGGTGAAAAGTTAGAAGTTCCAAGTGGAAGATATATAATAGTAGTTTTAGCTTTTATTGAAAATTCTAAGGGTGAGTTTTTATTTCAAATGACTTCTAAAAGAAAGAATAATGTTTGGGCAACGACAGGAGGTCATGTTAAGTCCGGTCAAACAAGTAAGGAAGCAATATTAGAAGAAATAAAAGAAGAATTGGGACTTGAATTAAATTCCAATGAGGTACAATTTTTTAAAACATATAAATATGATAATGCATTTAAAGATGTATTTTATGTAAAAAAAGATATAGATATAGATAAATTACATTATGAAAAAGATGAAGTTGAGTATGTAAAATATTTAGAAAAAAATGAAATTTTAAATTTAATAAATTCTAATGGAAATATTAGAAAAACAAATATTGACGCATTTTTAGACATTATAGAGAAAACAATATAATTCATTTATCAAATATATAGTAAATATATTTGATTTCAAATACGATTAAATATTATATAATTTAATCGCTAAAGAAAAATTAAGTGATTATTATATGAAAATGTAGTTTATAATGTTGTATATCATATTAGATAATTTGACAATTAATGATAATTCAAAGATATTTATAAATACATTAATATATAAGTTTAAATAAAAACATATACTTAAATGGGTGAGTATATGTTTTTTAAAAATATTCATATAAGAATTAAAATAGTCATGTTAGTTATATTCTTGTTTTTTGTTTTAATAATTGGAAAAGTATTTTATATTCAAGTTTTTGAATATGAAAAGTTAAATAATTATGCTACTAGTTTGTGGAGTAGAAATTTGCCAATTGAAGCTAATAGGGGAAAAATATATGATCGAAATGGTGTAGTACTTGCTGATAATATAACAACAACCTCATTAGTCTTAATACCTAATCAAATTGAAGATAAAGAAAAAACAGCTGAGTTAATTGCACCTATTTTAAATATTACTTATGAAGAAATGTATGAACATGTATCTGTTAAATCTTCAATTGAAAGAGTTCATCCTGAAGGAAGAAGATTAGATTATGAAACGGCAGATAAGATAAATGATTTAGATCTACCTGGAGTATATTTGTTAAAAGAAAGTAAAAGATACTATCCGAATGGTAATATGTTAGCGCATACTTTGGGATTTGTAGGAATAGATAATCAAGGTTTATCTGGATTAGAACTTATGTATGATGATTATTTAACAGGAAGTTATGGAGCTATTAAATTTTTTAGTGATGCTAAAGGAAATAAATTAGAGTTATCAGAAATATATGAGCAACCACAAGATGGTATAGATATTTATTTAACTATTGATTATAATATTCAGTCAGCATTAGAAAGTGAGCTTGATAATGCTGTTAGTAAATATAATCCTGATCAAGCTTTGGGAATTGTTATGAATCCTAAAACTGGAGAAATTTTAGCTATAGCTTCTCGACCTACTTTTGAGCCTAGTAATTATCAAGATTATTCAACAGAAATAATTAATCGTAATTTACCTATTTGGATGACATATGAACCAGGATCTACTTTTAAAATAATTACATTAGCTACAGCTTTAGAGGAGAATATCGTTAATTTAGAGGAAGAACATTTTTATGATGGTGGTTCTGTTAAAGTAGGTGGTGCCACAATTCATTGTTGGAAACATGGTGGTCATGGAGAACAAACTTTTTTACAGGTAGTTGAAAACTCTTGTAATCTTGGTGGTTACACAGGAACATTTTTGAGTTCGAAGATGCTTATATAAATAAAAAAAGTCATTCCAATATAGAAGTCTATTCTACATTTAATTTGATCTATAACAATGTTATTTATTCAAAAAATGAGGAGTATCCAAAATTAGAAAGGAAAGTTAAAGTGGAAATTTGTAAGCTTAAAAGTGAAGATGATAATATTAACAATGTAATTTATAATAATGATACTAGTAATTATAAAGATATAACTTACAATAAGAAAGATGAAACTATTAAATTATTTGATAAATTTGATAAGTATATTATTTCTATAGGAAAAGATATAATAAGAAATTATTTATTAAAAAATGTTGTATATAAATTAAAAAAGAGATTTATAGAAGTTCGAATTAATCAAAATGATTTATATATATGTTTTTTAAAAGATGTTAAACAATTTGATTTACAAAATAAATTAAAAATTAAGAAAAGGCTATGAAAATACATCTTTAAATTATTATTTACGAGTAAAGGATATAAGTAATTTGGAATATGCATTTGAACTAGCTAAAGAATTATACGATTATCTAAAAAAACCACAAGAACCTATTTGTGAATTATTGTTTAAAAAAATTTCTAATAAAATTATGGAATTAGGAGATAATATTGTTTGTAATAAATTGTATAGAGATTATAGATTTAAATCGAAAAGGAATTTTATTTCTATTTCTAAAAGAAAATATGGATTATATGTTAGATTGTTAAAAGTAGAAGATAATTGAAATGTATTAGATTATACTTACCAAGCTAATGATAAACCTTTATGCATGACATATAAAATATATAACAAAGATGATATTGAAACTATTAATCCTTATATTAAAAAAGTTATAATCTTAGTAGGTGTGTTGAAATCGATGTAAAAAACAAATAAAATATATATGTAACATATTTTTAAATTATATTTTTTGAATTTAAGAAAAGATAATTTAACATAATTTAAAATAGTTGACACTATATAAATATAATTATATAATGATTAAAAATTTATAGTTATTTTTTTATTTATTGTATATGATTAATATTAAAATAATTGTTAAATATAATAATATTTTATTATGGAAAAGTGAGGGATTAAAGTGATAAAGGAGCCTAATACATGGAAGAACCTGAAATTCATTATATTAAGGCAATGGATGATCCTTGGTTCAAATTGTTAGTTAAATTACAAAATTTATTATCAATAGAAACAATGAAATTTTATGAAGAAAAAAATCTTGTAACAATACATTTACCAGTTACTACTGGTTCAATATCAAGTCCAATGGGAAGAGGTAGTGATTCACTGTCTGTAAAAGTTAATCTTGAAGGGATTGATACATACTTAGCTGATTCAATGCAATTTTTACTTGAGTATGGTTGTAGATTGACCGATAATGGAGTTTATTATATTATGCCTTCATTTAGAGGAGAAAAAGCAGATTCTAGACATCTATGCCAGTTTTACCATAGTGAAGCAGAGATAATCGGAAATTTAGATGATATAATAAACTTAGTTGAAGAATATATAAAGTATTTATCTAAAAAAATTGTTGAAAAATTAGGTACGGAATTAAAAAAAGCTATTGGTGACATTTCACATGTTGAAAATATAGCTAATTATAATGGACATTTTCCTAGAATAACATTTAATGAGGCAGAAAAAGAATTAAAGCAAATGTATGGAGATAGATTTAAAAAAGGTGGAGATATGTATGAGCAGATCAATCAATTTTTAGATTGGGCAATGTCATATGATACATCAGATGATAAGTTAGGTAGCAAAAGTGAAACTGATAATTGGGCAAAAAAATTTGATTGTAAAGTTTTATATATTGATGGAAGCAAACCTATTGGAGAAAAAATTAAAATAATTTTAGAAAGAATCAAAGAAATAAACAATAATAAAAAAAGAAAGAGTTGATGAAATGATTATTCCAGAAAAGTTAAAAAAAGGAGATACTGTTGCTATAGTAAGCTTATCTAGTGGAATGGGCGAGAAAAAGAATTTTTACATAGATATGAAGTAGGTAAAAGAAGATTAGAAGAAATATTTGGGTTAAATGTAATTACAATGCCAAATGCATTAAAGGGGTGTGATTATTTATATAACCATCCTGAAGCAAGAGCAAATGATTTAATGGATGCATTTAAAAATAAAAAAATTAAAGGTATTTTTACTATGATTGGTGGAGATGATAGTATAAGAATTATACCTTTTATAAAACAAAATATTATTAAAGATAATCCTAAAATATTTATTGGATATTCAGATACTACTGTAACACATTTGTTATTATATAAAAATGGTATAACATCTTATTATGGTCCAGCCTTATTATCTGAAATTGCTGAAAATGGTAGTATGCATGATTATACAAAAAAACATTTAGAAAATACATTGTTTGAAACTGCAAATATAATCATTGAATCTAGTGAAGAATGGACTAATGATAGAATTGATTGGACGGATAGCTCAAAGGATAACGAATTTAGAAAAATGAAATTAGAGGAACATGGTTTTGAAGTATTACAAGGTAGTGGGATATTTGAAGGAAAATTATTAGGAGGATGTCTGGAAGTACTAAATATGGTTATTGGAACGGATATTTGGCCAGATACAAAAGAATGGGAAAATAAAATATTATTTATTGAAACTAGCGAGATGAAACCATCACCAGATGATGTATCTTATTTTTTAAGACATTTAGCAGCACTTGGAATATTAAAAAAAATTAATGGTATCATAGTTGGTAAGCCCAAAGGAGAAGCTTATTACGATGAATATAAAGAAATGTTTTTAAAAGTTATAAATAATGAATGTAATTTAAAACAATTGCCTGTTTTATATAATGTTAATTTTGGGCATAGTGCCCCAATGTGTACGTTGCCTTATGGATTAAATGCTATAGTTAATTTAGAAAAAAAGATAATTATTATTGAAAATGGAGATAATAGTGCGTCCGTATAAGCTTAAACCTGATGATAAAGTAGCTATAGTTAGTTTATCAAATGGGACATTAGGAGAAGAATTTGTAAAACACGAGATAGAAATAGGCTTAGAAAGGTTAAAATCTTTTGGTCTCAATCCAATTATTATGCCAAATTCAATGAAAGGAATACAATATTTAAAAGAACATCCCGAGGCGAGAGCAGAGGATTTAAAAAGAGCATTTATGAATAAAAGTATAAAAATGATTATGACAGCTATAGGTGGAGATGATACGTATAAAATTATCCCATATTTAATGGAAGATAATGAGTTTATAACAGAAGTCAGGAATAATCCTAAAATATTTACTGGATTTTCGGATACAACAGTCAATCATTTTATGTTTAATAAAATTGGTCTATCTACATTTTATGGCCCAGCATTTTTAGTTGATATTTGTGAATTAGACAAAAATATGCTTTCTTATACTGAAAAATATTTTTTGTTATATTTTGAAAATTTAAAAAAATTAAAAATAGAATCTAGTCCTGTTTGGTATTTAGATAGGACTGATTATAGTAAAAACTCTATTGGTATTCCAAGAATATTATGTGAAGAAAAATATGGTTTTGAATTATTAAATGGAACAGGTGTTAGAAGAGGTAAATTATTTGGCGGTTGTCTTGAATCAATTTATGATTTATTGGTTGGAGAACGCTATGGAGACGAAGTTGAAATAAGTAATAAGTATAATTTAATTCCATCATTAAATGAATTTAAAGAAAAAATATTGTTTTTAGAAACATCTGAAGAAAAAAATTGTCTAAAAAAATTGGAAAATAGTTCTATATATTGCAAGATGAATTCTTGCTTTTTTCATATTTATTTATATTTATAATAAAATTAAATGAGCGGTAA
>NBJMC04201__coassemble_558_pt1 | contig 27827 bp, 29 predicted proteins | sample NBJMC04201__metabat2_high_PE_001 | metagenome-assembled genome bin NBJMC04201
TTTTGATACTAAAACTGTTTTTTCTTCTTTTAAACTTTTTGGTACATCAATAACTCTTTGATTTTCCGAACCTTTAAATTTTAAGTCCAAACTTCTTTGCGATAAAATAAATGGTCCATCTACTAAAACATCAATATATTTTAGTAATTCTAAATATTTATCATCTTTTAATAAATCTTCATATAGAAAACCTGTATAGCACCAAACATTTAAATTATTTTCTTTACAATGTTTTGCTATTTCTAAACAAGCATCTACTTGATAAAGTGGATCTCCTCCTGATAAGGTTATTCCATCTTGTCCAGATAGGTTATCTATCTCTTTAATTACCTCTTTAACATCGACTAAATAACCATCTTCAAATGACCAAGTTTCAGGATTATGGCATCCTTTACAATAATGAGAACATCCTTGTGTCCATATAACTGTTCTTATCCCTTCTCCATCAACTATACTATCTGATTGTAAGGGAGCAGCCAATCTAATTTTCATTATAAAGCTTTATCTAAGTCTTTAGTACCATGTTTTACTCTATCGCGTTCTTCAGCTCTTTTACCATCATTAAATCTATCAACAGTTCCAACTAAATATCCTGTGATTCTTCTAATTCTTTCAAATTTAACGCCTTCGCCAACTTTTTTTTCTTCTTTCATTTAAAACTCTTCCTTTCTTATCTTCCATAATTTGTTAGTGAAACATTTTTAATTGTTTCCACACTAACACCTTCACAGTCATGTCTACCACAACCTGGACAAACATCACCAATTACACCTGTATATCCACATACTGGATCTCTATCTACAGGGTGATTAATAGCTCCATAACCAATACCCTCTTTATGCATTATACGAACTATTTTTTCAAATGCTTCTAAGTTATTTGTTGTATCACCATCTAATTCAACATAAGTAATATGTCCAGCATTTGTAAGTGCATGATATGGTGCTTCAATATGTATTTTATCAGCAGCTGTAATTTTATAATAAACTGGTACATGGAATGAATTAGTATAGTATTCTCTATCAGTAACACCTTTAATTTTTCCATATATAGCTCTATCAATATTAGTAAATCTGCCTGATAATCCTTCAGCTGGAGTTGCTAATAAAGTGAAATTTAAATTATATTTACTAGCATATTCATCACATTTTTTACGCATAAATGAGATAATTTCATATCCTAATTTACGAGCTTCTTCATCTTCACCATGATGCTTACCAAGTAAAGCTTTTAAACATTCAGCTAAGCCAATAAATCCAATTGATAAAGTACCATGTTTGTAAATTTTTCTTAATCTATCATCTGGTTTTAATTTTTCTGAATCTAACCATACTCCACTACCTAATAAGAATGGGAAATTATATGGTTTTTTAGTACATTGGAAATCAAATCTTTCTAATAATTGATCTTTTACCAAATCCATTTTTTCTTCTAATTCTTTATAAAATTCTTTTATATCTGCTTTTTCATTAGTTACTATACCATGTTTAATACCTAAACGAGGTAAATTAATTGTTGTAAATGATAAATTACCACGACCTGGAGTAACTGCTTTATCTGGATCTACAACATTACCCATAACTCTTGTACGACATCCCATATAACCAACTTCAGTATTATAGTCACCTTTATAATATTGTTTATTGTATGGTGCATCCATAAATGAGAAATTAGGGAATAATCTTTTAGCAGACACTTTACAAGCTAACTTAAATAAATCATAATTAGGGTCTCCAGGATTAAAATTAGTCCCTTCTCTTACTTTAAATATAGATATTGGGAATATTGGAGTTTCGCCTTTTCCTAATCCAGCATCTGTTGCTAATAAATAGTTTTCAATAACCATTCTACCTTCACTAGAAGTATCAGTACCAAAATTAATAGATGAAAATGGTACTTGAGCACCAGCTCTTGAATGCATTGTATTTAAATTATGAATAAATGCTTCCATAGCTTGGTAAGTAATTCTATCTGTTTTAGCTAAAGCTTTATCATACGCCATACTTAATAATCTTTCAACTTCTGTTGATTCTTTAGCAAAATGATAAAAATCTTTTATATCAAATGAAATACTATCTAATTTATCAATTTCTTTAGCAATGCTGTTCATATTAACAAATTTACTAAAGTCACTAAAATCTAATAAATCCGAAATAGTTTGTTTAAATTGTTTTTTAAATGTATTAATAACTCCTGGCGCCATATAATAATCAAATGCAGGTATACTTTGTCCACCGTGTTGATCATTTTGATTTGATTGAATTGCTATAGCTGCAAGTGCACTATAAGACATAATATCTTTTGGAGCTCTTAAATGGCCATGACCTGTTGAAAAGCCATTTTTAAATAATTTATTTAAATCTATTTGCATACATGTAGTAGTTCCCATTGGATAAAAATCCATATCGTGAACATGAATATCACCACTATCATGAGCTTCACTAAATTTATATTTCATCAAATAAGCTTTACAAAACTCTTTTGATACTGTACTACCATACTGTAGCATTGTACCCATAGCAGTATCACCATCAACATTAGCATTTTCTCTTTTAGCATTTTCTTCAGTTGCAGATTTTAATCCTAATCCTTCAATTGCTTTTAAAAATTTATGTAATTGTTTTTCATCAGAAAACATTTTACGTGATATATTTCTTCTTTCACGATATTCAGAGAAACTTTCAAATACATCTTGATAGCCTTTCTTTTGAAGTTCATCTTCTATCATATCTTGAATAGTTTCTATTTTAATTTTTTCTTCATCTTTATATTCTTTTTCAATTCTTTTTAAAACCCCTTCATATACTTTATTAACATCTTTAGTCGTATATTTAAGTTCTTCGCCTGTTTCTTCATCATATTCATTAACACTATCAAAACCTTTTTTAATAGCTAAAGCAACTTTAGAACCATTAAAATCGACTTTTTTACCATTTCTTTTAACAACTTGTAAAGTGGCTAATTTTTCTTCAACATCTAACATATTTTGACCTCTACTTTCTAAAATAATTATAAACTTATAGATATTAAAAGTCAACAAAATTCGACACTTTTTAAAAAAAATAAAATTACTAAAAATTTACTTTTTTAATTTAGGCTTAATTTATAATATTTAAAAAATCGAATTAATTTCTAGATAATAAAAAACAATATTTTTTAAAATACCCTTTTATTTCCAATGTTAAAATCAACAAATCAATTCATTGTTAATTTTATTTTTTTACAGAAAATTGTCGTTTTTAAAAAAAGTGATTTTTAGTTTTTTATGTTTTTTTATATTTTTTTGTTAAATAGATTCATAATATATTTACTAAGTTATTATAAATTATAATATATTATATTATGAAAGAAGAAATTAAAATTATAGATGCACAATTTATTGTTTCATTTGGATTAATTTTAACTATTATAATATCAATTATAATTAATTATGATGTGAAACAAAAATTATTACATAAAAAAAGAATATTTGACAACAATCAAAAAAGATATGTCAATTTAATAAATAGAATTGTATTTACCTTAATAGTAATTTTTAGTTTATATATAAGTTATCAACAATATGAAATAAAAAAAGAATCAAATCCTGATCCTTATATACATCAAATATATGCTAATTGGTTGAATGTGATAGCTTCTCTAATAATATTATATATAATATATGAAACATGGGATGAAGAAGGGTTATCTAATACGCAAAACCTTATCTAGTTTTATTATTATTAATTACTATTCTATTTATAACAATATAGAAAATAATTATAAATACTCCTGTGAAGCTAATTAATACACCACATTTAAACCAAATCGTTAATATTATAGTTATAAAAGGAGATATTACAAACTTTAATCTTTCTACTTGTGATAACACCAATTGACTAAAAAAGTTATTCAGACTCCCCAATATAACAAAAATTATTCCATTTATTAATAAACAAGTGCCCAAATATTTAATTGGTTTATAAAAAGACCATAAAAATATAACCAATAAAATTAATATAACAAAAATTAATGCCACTAAATATATTGTGTTAAAATTTAATAGTGATTTAATTATTGATACAGGTAAAACACCAATCATAACTTGTCTTTCTGGTACTATATCCATTAACTTATCTTCAAAATCTAAAACATAACTTTTTAAATCTTCTTCAGACATCATTATATTTATATGATCTTCTAATGACGCACAAGCTAAATCAAGCATTTTTGTAACAGCATCATTAGATAATTGTGGTTTTTCTCTTTCATCAATCAAGTAATAAATTGTTTCGTTAAAAAAATCACCTAAAATAATATTTATTTCTTCACTTTTTAATATATCTTCCATTATTTTTTCTGGAATATTACTTTCAATTCCTAAATTATAAATTTTTTCCTTTAAAGTCATTCCACTTTCTTCTAAATTAAAAATAACATTAATATCAATATTTAAAATATTAGAACTTTTAATATAATTTGATAAATTTTCTTTATTTAACATACTTTTTCCTGAATATATTAATATTAAAAACGATATCGCAAAAAAAAGTAGAATTCCACATATATAAGCCAACATCTTACTTATAAATTTCATTTTTTTCACCAATATAAATATAACATATATTTTTTTTAAAATCAAATAAAAAGTTGATTATGCACCAACTTTATGAAAATCTAATCTTAACTTATCAGCCAAAGTTACAATAAACTCTGAGTTTGTAGGTTTTGCCCTATCTATATCTACACTATGTCCAAATATTTTTTCCATTAAATCAATATCCCCTCTATTCCAACTCACTTCTACAGCATGTCTTATAGATCTTTCAACTCTAGATACTGTTGTATTATATTTATTTGCAATTTCTGGATACAATTCTTTAGTTATTCCACCTATCAATTCAGGGTCATCAAATAACATATTAACTGCATCTCTTATAAATTGATAACCTTTTATGTGTGAAGGAATACCTAAATCATGTAATAATTTACTAATCGAAACTTGCAAATTATTTTTATAAAAATCTATACTATTTTCATTTTTCTTTTTAAAAACGTCGTGTATTTTCTTCTCTAGATCTTCTAAATCAAATGGCTTTAAAACAAAATAATTAACATCATATTCTGAAACTTGTCTTATAGTATCACTTGCATTATAACTAGTTTCAACAATAACTTTTTTATCAATATGATTATTTTTCATTTCTTCTAAAACAAACAATCCATCCTTTTTAGGCATGATTAAATCTAGTAATATTAAGTCAAATTCATTTGTTTTATTTTTAATTATTTCTATTCCGTCTAAACCATTGTATGCTTCATATACAATACTAACTTCATTATTATTTTTAAAATATTCTTTTACAGCATCAATCAATTTGACATTATCATCAATCATTAATATTTTTATCATATTCTTCTCCTTCTAGTACTGCTGTATTTATATTATATAATAGTGGTTAAAATAAATCTAGAGCGAAATTTAGCTAATTTTGTCGAAAAAAAATCGTCAACTAAGACTGTCGACGATTTCTTTTAAATGTTCATAATCTGTTGAAGCCTTACCAATCAAAAATCCAGACAAATTTATTTTTTTTAGTGTGTTGATGTTATTTTTATCAACACTCCCACCATATAAGATTTTAGCACTTGTAGTAAAGTTTTTTTGAAAAATTGATTGAATAAACTTAATTGTTTCCTCTATTTGTTCATTTGTAGGTGTAATTCCTGTACCAATACACCAAACAGGTTCATATGCAATTATAACATTATCTAAATTACTTACATTTTTTAAATCATTCAATATCTGATATTCTATTTTTTCATTTTTATTTTCGTCTTTATTTTCACCAATACATAAAATAACTTTTAAATTATTTTCTAAAGCTTTTAAAACCTTTTTATTAATTTCATCATCAGTTTCTTTACTTCTTCTTTCACTATGACCGATAATTGCATATTCTACTCCCAGTTCTTTTGCCTGACTAGCACATATTTCTCCAGTATGTGCTCCTGTATCATAAATTGAAATATCTTGAATTCCTACTTTATAGTTATGATTTAGAAAAAAAGGAATATACAAATTAGATGGACAAACTATAACATTATTAGGAATATTATCTTTATATTTCAAAATATCTTCATAAGTCATATATGCTTTCAAATTAGCTACAACTATCATTTTTCCCTCCCTTTAAGTAAAGGCTTTCTACCATTTTTAATAGCATTTTCGTAAACTTCTAAAACACTACTAGCAAATACCTCATTAGAATATTTTAAGCTACTTTCATATGCATTAATTTTATAAATAGATTTTTTTAATAACATATTAGCATATTTAATATATTCATCGTTATTATTAAATAAAAAACCATTATATCCATTTTTTATAACATTACTAAAGCTTTCGTCATTTATCGCTAAAACAGGTAAAGATGATGCTAAAGCTTCTATAATAGTTAAACCTTGTGTTTCAGTTGTTGAAGCACTTACAAAAACATCAGCTAACTTATAGTACTTAGCCACATCTTTAAGCGGTACTTTCCCGATGAATATAACTTTATTTTCTAATTTTAGTTCTTTAACTAGATTTTCTAAATCTTTTCTCTCTGGTCCATCTCCAACAATTAACAATTTTGAATCTAAATCTTTTTGATTTTTAATTAACACATCAACACTTTTTTCTTTTCCAAGTCTTCCAACAAACAATAATATTTTTTCATTTTCAATATTTAATTTTTTTCTTAAATCATCTAACTTATATTTCTTATGAAATTTTTCAATTTCTATTCCAGTCGGAATAATATTGACTTTTCTTTTTACTTTATATTTCTTTATAAATAAATCTGCCGTTTTTTTGGTTGGAACTATTAATTCTGTTGCTGTTGAATCACAATAAAATAAAGTTAAATATTCAACGATTTTTTGACTTGTTTTTTTAAAATATCCTTTTGTTATATAATGAGTATAATCTTCATACATTGTATGATAAGTATGAACTAATGGTATATTTAGTTGTTTTGAAATAAATCTAGCAAATGTTCCAATACCAAATTCTGTTTGACTATGAATAATATCTAAATTCCAATCTTTTATTGTTTTAATAGCTTTAATTGGATATATACTTGTTAATCTATAATCAAATATTCCAATTGGAACTCCAGGTATTCTTAAAACATTATCTTCTTTTTTATATCTATATTTTTCTGCATTAACAGTAACAATATATACCTTATGTCCTAATTTTTCTAAACCCTTTTTTAACATTTCAATACTTGTAGCAACTCCATTAATATTAGGAATATAAGTATCTGAAAATATCCCAATCCTCATACAAATTCTCCTTTATTTAATTGCTTCTATACCTGGTAATTTCTTTCCTTCCAACAATTCTAAACTAGCTCCACCACCAGTTGAAATATGAGTAAAATATTCTTCATAACCCAAATTTTTTATAGCACTAGCAGTATCCCCACCACCAGCTATTTTTATGGCATCAATATTTTTTAATATTTCACAAATTTCTTTAGTACCATTACAATATTTCTCATCTTCAAACATACCAACAGGACCATTCCAGATAATAGTTTTACTTGATACTAAATATTGCTTAAACAATTTGACTGTCTTACTTCCAATATCATAACCAATTTCTTCTTTAGTAATATCAGTTATAAAACATTCTTTTTTATCTGTAACAACATCAATAGGTAAAATTATTTTATTTTCATACTCTTTTAACACATTTTTACAAAAATCTATACTTTCACTATCTAATAATGAGCTACCTATTTCTAATCCTTCTGCTTTTAAAAATGTAAAAGCCATAGCTCCACCTATTAAAATATAATCTGCTTTTTTTACTAAATTTTCAATAACTCCTATTTTATCACTTACCTTTGCTCCACCTAATATAACTGAAAAAGGTTTAACCGGATTATCAATAATAGGCAATAAATTATTAAGTTCCTTTTCCATTAAAAATCCAATTCCACTTGGTAAATTAGTTGCTATACCAACATTAGATGCATGAGCTCTATGAGCTGTTCCAAATGCATCATTAATATAAATATCACCTAAACTAGCCCAGTATTTTCCTAATTCTTCATCATTTTTACTTTCTTTTTTATTTTCTAAATCTTCAAATCTAGTATTTTCCATTAATAACACATCACCAGGTTGTAAATTATTTATACTATTTTCTAATTCTTCACCTCTAGTATTAGGTACAAATTTTACTTCTTTATTTAATAATTCACTTAATCTAATACTAACAGGTTTTAAAGTGTTTTTTAATTTATCACTTTCTTCTTTAATTCTTCCTAAATGACTCATTAAGATTACTTTAGCATTATTGTTAATAGCATAATTAATTGTTTTTAAACTTTCTTTTATTCTTGTATCATCTGTTATAATACCATCTTTAATTGGCACATTAAAATCAACTCTTATTATTACTTTTTTATTATTTAAATCAAAATCTTTTATTGTTTTCATAAAATTTCCTTTCTTAATTTAATGTATATGGATTCTGAGCGGTACCATTGCCACCAGTGAAGGTTAAATTATTTTTTAAATATATTACTGGGCGTACTCCATAACTATCAGAAGGGTTGCCAAATATATCATCGCTACCATACACAAGGCGTACAGAAGATGAATTATATCTATTCATTGTCCAATAATAATCTGATACTGTTGGATTCTCTATTGTATTTACATCAACAAAATTTTTAGTAATTGACATACTTAAATCAATATCATTACTACTAAACATTTCACCTATTGTTGGTAATCCGACACTTGCCTGTAATATTTCATTATAAACATCCTCATAATTTTTTCCATTTATAAATTCATATGAATAATCTCCTATATAAAATGATTTATTCCCTGTATAAATATAATTATCCGATATATTATTTGCAAAATTATTTAAAACATTATATATTTCATGACTTGTAGTAATTGTACTATTACTTCCATATATGCTCTTTTGTGGAAGTAAACCATTCATTATTACTTTAATGCTATCATCATCTTTACTTACTACTCTAAACGTACATAATTGATCATCTCCACATGAACTATCACTTCCGTTGTATGGAACATTGATATATTCCCCTACTTGTACACTACTGGTATCTAATGAATTATTTATAGAACGATAACTACTTATAAGAGAACCATCTCCACTAATAATATTTAAATCGTGTATTTTTACAACTGGTCGAATATTAGTACTAACTCCAGAATCTCCTTTATTAACATTTCCACTTGAATCTATATAACAAATATACCATGTACTATGTAAATTTCCTAGCCACCAATTATCCTTAATATCTAAAAATGAATTTTGTCCTCCCGCCTTTACATATTGGTTATTATCTAATAATCCAACATTTTGTTCTGTTGTTATTTCATCTACATTTGTATATATTCCTACATTAAATGTAGTACTTAATATATCATTTTTTATACTATTATCTAAACTATTCCAAAAATAGTTATTTAACCAATTGTTTACATAACTTGATTCATATGCTTCTTTTGTTGTCCATTCTTTTTTTGTCGGTTGAATTGTTGTTAATGGTTGCTGAGAAATTAATGTTATTGTGTTTTCATTTGTATCAAATTCTAATACTCGCCATTGATGTCCTCCATACCATAAGAAGTTATTAGCTACTTCTTCTTTTGTTCCAGTATAATAATATAAATTAGAATTTGTACTATCCTTTACTAATCCTTTTTTATTATCTTCATTATATTGTTCTAATAAAGTTTCTATTAATGTTTTAACATATTCTAACTCATACTTAAAAGTACCATCTTCATTTCTAGTAATTTTAACTACATCTTTACTTGAAAAACTTGAGTCATTATTAGGATTAACCGTATCAGTATTCAAATAATTATTATTCATTAAATCAGTAATATATATATAAGCTGTATCGCCAATATTATTAATAAAATATTTTTCATAATTAGCCATTAAATAATTTTCTGCTGCCATATAAATAGTATTTAAAGCTTCTTCTTTGTTTTTTTCTTCCCCACCCTTAATAACATTTGTTAGTGCTGGAAATGATATTAATACTATAATACATAATAATACTATAACAGCAATTAGTTCCACTAATGTAAAGGCATTTTTCTTCATATTATCACCACCTTAATTATAATGTATTTTAATTATTTTATCAATATTGAATTGTCAACAATTACAAAATTGTAAGAAAAAAGATAGTTATTTTAAACTATCTAAATATTTAGCTGTTCTAACCATTTGATTAGAATATCCCATTTCATTATCATACCAAGCAACAACTTTTACTAATTGTTTATTGTCAACTTCTAAAACATCAGTTAATAATCCATCGACTAATGCACCACAACTTGAACCTATAATATCACTTGAAACTATTGGATCATAAGTAAATGTTAATGTTTCATTACAACTATTCATTAAAGCGTTATTTACTTCTTCAACCGTAACATTGCGGCTTAATTCTAATGTTAAATCAACAACTGAACCAGTTGGAGTAGGAACTCTTAAAGCACTACCATCTAATTTACCTTTTAAAGAAGGAATTACTAAGCCTAAAGCTGAAGCAGCTCCAGTACTAGATGGAACTATATTCATAGCGCCAGCTCTACCACGACGAGCTTTAATACCTTTTTTATGAGCTACATCTAAAATTGCCTGGTCATTTGTGTAAGCATGAACAGTTGTCATATATCCTTTTACAATACCAAATTTATTATTAATAACATCAGCTACTGGTGCTAAACAGTTTGTAGTACAAGATGCTGCTGAAATAACTTTTTCAGTTCCATCTAATGTTTCGTGATTTACATTATAAACGATTGTTTTCATATCACCTTTACCAGGCGCTGAAATAATTACATGCTTAGCTCCTGCTTCGATATGTTTATATGCATCTTCATATTTTACAAATTTACCAGTACATTCAAAAACTTGATCAATGCCTAATTCACCCCAAGGTAAATTAGATGGATCCATTTCTTTAAATATTCTAATTTTTCTACCAGACACAATAATGTTTTCTTGATCAAAACTAATTTCACCCAATTTATAATTTCTATGATTACTATCATATTTTAATAAATAAGCAAGTTGTTCTGAATCGGTTAAATCATTAATTGCAACAACTTCGATATTAGGATCTTCCTCCATAATTCTAAATACTAATCTTCCAATTCTTCCAAAACCATTAATTGCTACTTTCATTATTATCACCCTTTCTTTAATGGAAACAACTTCCACCAATAAATTCTCTTAAAACTGATTCTTTTGGAACATCATCAGATGGAATTGGTAAAAAATTCCTTAAAAAATTAATTAATCTTATTGCTTCTGGATAAACATCATCATCTTCATCAACAGAGAATAATAGTGGTTCGGCATATGTTTTTAAAACACCTAATTCATATATTAAAGCTGAATTAATTATCATATCTGCTTCGTTTTGATATGGGAAAACATACTCTTCTTCACCTTCCAATATATTTTTCCAATTTCTTAAAGTATCAGCAGCATTCCATCCACGATATTTATTATCTCTAATTATTCTTCTTAACCTTCTTGTATCTGATGTATGAATACGATTATGATTGTCTATATTTAATTGTGTTAAAGGACTAATATAGATTTTAAATTTATTATCATTAGCTATCGCCATAGTTAATTCTGGATTTAAAGCATGAATTCCTTCAATTATAACTATATCATCAGAAGAAAGTTGTAAAGTTCTACCTTTATACTCTCTTTCTCCTAAAACAAAATTATATTCTGGCATTAAAACTTTCTCACCTGCTAAAAGTTTCAATAAATGTTTATTGAATAAATCAGTATCAACAGCTCTTAAAGATTCAAAGTCGTAATCTCCATTTGGTTTTTTAGGAGTATCAACTCGGTTTAAGAAATAATCGTCTGTTGAAATACTATGAGTTTTAAAACCTCTTGCTTTTAGGTAAACTTCTAATTTTCTAGCAGTTGTAGTTTTACCACTAGAAGAAGGCCCAGCAAGCAAAATTATTTTAATCTTATTTCTCTTATTATAAATAATATCAGCTGCTTTTGCTAATTGACTATTATAATTTGCTTCCGCTAATTGAATTACATCATTATATTTTCCTAAAGAAACAATACTATTTAAATCTGCAGCATTAGATATTCCAATAGTTTTCCCCATATTAGTATAATCTAGAAAAGCATCAAATATTTTTTTATGATGAGAATAATCATCTGTATATTTAGGATTATGAATTGATGGATAACTTAATACGAACCCATTATCCTTAATATATGTTAATTTAAATTCATCTAATACCTTTGTACTATATGGCATTTCACTGAAAAAATAATCGTAATACTCATCCAATCTATATAAATTTATATATGTATTACTTATATATTTAAAAACATTAACTTTATCAAATTGCTTTTTCTTTCTAAAAAAATCCATAGCATCTTTTCTAGACACACTTAATTTAATAAAATTATAATCTTGTTCTACTAATTCATACATTTTTGATTCAATTTGTTTAATAATTTCTTTATTTATTTCTTTATTTAAAATCTCACAATAAACTCCTTTATCAATTGAATGTTGAATGATAACCTCAGCATCATTGCCTAATACTTTTTTCATCGCAACAATCATTAAAAAATGTACACCATGCGAATATACAGTATGACCAAAAGTTGAACTGCGATCATAGAAATCAATATTACATTTTTTTGAAATATTATAAGTTAATTCTTCAATAACATTATCTACTTTAGCAACCATAATAGGAAAATTGTAACCACTTTGAAAACTATTAGCTACTTCAGACAACGGAGTATTTTCAGGATACTCTTTTATAATATTTTTACATTCTATTTTTATCATTCTCTGCATTATGTCACCCTCTATCTTAATTAATTATATCAAAAAAAAAAAAAATTGTCATTTGTTTAATTGAATAAAAATTAACTTTACAATATATTATATTTAATAGGAGATGATTTAATGATTATACCAACAATAATAGAAAAAAATATTAACGGCGAAAGAGTTTATGATATTTATTCAAGGTTATTAAAAGATAGAATTATTATTTTAAACGGAGAAATTAATGATGAAAGTGCAAGCAGCATTGTTGCACAACTATTATATTTAGATAGTATTAACAACAATGATATTAGTTTATACATAAATAGCCCAGGAGGTAGCGTAAATTCTGGGATGGCTATTTATGATACAATGAATTTTATAAAAAGTGATGTATCAACAATATGTTTAGGAATGGCTGCTTCTATGGGAGCGTTCTTGTTATCTAGTGGGAAAAAAGGAAAAAGATATGGATTGCCAAATAGTGAAGTTATGATACATCAACCATTAGGAGGAGCTAGTGGTCAAGCAACTGAAATTAAAATAGCAGCAGAACACATTTTAAAAACAAAAGAAAAATTAAATAAAATTTTAGCATTGAACACTAATAAAGATATCAAAACTATTGAAAATGATACTGAAAGAGATAATTACCTTTCAAGCGAAGAGGCTTTAGAATATGGTTTAATTGACAAAATTTTATAGAGAAGTTTACCCTTCTCTATTTGTATTACAATAATATCTTTGACCTAATTCAACTAATCTTCTAGTCATTTCTCCACCTACTGTGCCATTTAATCTAGAAGATTGATCAGCACCTAAAGTAATTCCTAATTCTTTAGCTATTTCATATTTTAAATTATCTAAGGCTTTTTTACTACCTGGAACTACTAATTTATTCATTTTATCACCACCTTTACATTATTATTATGTCCTAAACATTTAATAACATAATTGGTAAAAAAAACTAGATAGCATATCGCTATCTATTTTAATTATTTAGCTTGGTAACCACCTAAGTTTTGTTGTCCCATTTGAACTAATCTCTTAGTGATTTCTCCACCTACTGTACCATTAGCACGACTTGTAGCATCTGGTCCTAAGTTAACACCAAATTCGCTAGCTATTTCATATTTCATTTTATCAATAGCTTGTTTTGCTCCTGGCACTACTAATTTATTTGTAGATTTATTCATATTTTCACCTCCGTACATTAATATCATGCACGGATTATTTAAAACTATTACTGGTAAAATTTGGTTATAATAAATCTTTAAAATTTTTATTAAAATTAGTTATAACTTCTATATTATTTATACATTCATCTATTAATTCTTGGTAATTAAATTTTTCATATTCTAAACATTTTTCTAATTTAGGATTAATAACAGGATGTTTTGGTACAAATATTGTACAACAATCTTCAAAAGGCAAAATACTTGTTTCATAAGTTCCTATTTTTTTAGCTATTTCTATTATTTCTAATTTATCTAAACAAGCAACTGGTCTAATTATTGGAAAATTGGTTACACTATTAATAACATTGATACTAGTTAAAGTTTGACTGGCTACTTGTCCAATACTTTCTCCATTTACTACTACTTTATATTTTTTATTTATATTAGTAGCAATGCGATACATCATTCTTCTTAATATTGTAATATTATATTCACTTGGTACATTTTTATATATAGCTTCTTGTAACTTAGTAAATGGAACTATTAATAAATTAATATTACCTGAATATTCGTTTAATATATTAGCTAGTTTTATAACTTTATTTTTTGCTTCAACACTAGTATGTGGTGGTGAATCAAAATATAAGCAGTCAATATCAATTCCTCTTTTTAAAGCCAAATAACCTGCAACTGGTGAATCAATACCACCAGATAACATTAATATTCCTTTACCTTGAATACCTACTGGATACCCACCACTACCTTTTATTTCATTTGTATATATATAAGTATCTTCTCTTATCTCAATATGAATAATAATATCAGGATTATGAACATCAACTTTAGAATCAAAATTTTTTAAAACAAATCCACCAATAACATTATTAAAATCCATTGATTTTATTTCAAAATTTTTATTTGCACGTTTAGTTTCAACTTTAAATGTTTTAAAATTTTCATTTTTTAAAATTTCTAAAACACCTGATTTAATATCATCAGTATTAGTATTAACTTTATAAGCAACTACTATTCCTTGTAAGCCAAATACTTTTTTTAGTTTATTAATAGTATCATCAAAATTATTTGGAATAATATACATACGATCTCTTTTTTTAATAATCTTTCCATCAACTTTTATATTTTCACTTAACCTATTAATAAATTGATTTCTATTTCCTTTTTTAGTTGTAAGTTCTCCATATTTAATTAATATTAATTTTTCCATCAAAATCACCAGTTATATTATATATTATTAATTTTTTTTAAGCAACAAAAAAAGATAAATAAATTATCTTCTTGCTATTCCATTAGACTTTGAAGTTGATTTTAAGTTATATAGTGGATTATATGTTAGAGAATAAAATTTATCCCCATTAAACATTTCATCTGAAATAATATCTATAGTTGAATCTGGTATCATTTTTTTTAAAAATTGTCTTAAATTTTTATAATACTCAATTACTCTTCTTGTATACTCACAATTTAATTTGCCATAATAACCTACAGTAAAAGAACTATTAGGATTTCTTAATAAACGCGACAAATATATTAATTGATTATCATAAACACCGTTTATTACTAAATGTCCATCAATTTTTGTATTTAAAGGTTTATTTAAGCAACCTTCACCACTTTGTGCGATTAAAATTGTTTTCTTCGCATCAGTCTTAATATCATTTATTGAACTTACACTATAATCATCTGTAATTTCAAAAACTTTTTCTTTATCTTCTAAGTAACCTAATGATTTAATATACATTCCAAAAGAAACTTTATTTCTCTTCAAATTGATTAACCAATTATTAAAATCATTTTCATCAAATTCTATTTCGCCTTTTTTTAATTTTTCAAACAAAATATTAGAAAAATATAATTCACTTGTTTCTTGTATTTGATCTATTAAACCATCATTATATTTTTTTTCTAATAAATATCTTTTTAATAATTTTTCTGACAATATTATGCCTCCATTCAAAAAGCAACGAGAATAAATTATATCACCAATTTATATATATGTCAAATTGAGCAATTTTAATTATAATTCATTGAAATTTTATCAAATATGTCAGGTTCTACTTTATTCAAACAATTTATTGTAAATTCTAATGACTTTTTATATTCTCCATTATAAAAAAGTTCTTCCGAATAAGACAAATTATTATCTATTTCTTTTGTTAAAACTCGATATCTATTTCCATAAACAATTGCCATTTCTGCAAATTTAGCAGTTTTTAGTAAATCTTTAGAACAACTATATAGTTTTAATACTAGATCTCTAGCTGTATCAACTCTAGTATTTAAAATTGTAATAGAAAGTGGTTTCTTTTCTAACTCTTTTACAATTTCTTTAATAGCATCTGAAGCTTCTGTTAATTGAACATAATAATACTGAGGCAAAATCGGAAAATTAAATTCTTTTATCTTTGCTTTAGCATCACTTAATATATTTTTTATTTCCTCTAATTGTTGTCTAGCACGAATTTCATCTTCTTTTATATTGCCTAAAGTTTCTAAAGTATTATCTAATTTATCAGCAATATTATTTAATTTCAACGTTAAATTTTCAATTTCTTTAATTAGTTTAGAAAAGGCAAATGTATTATTACTAGTATGAGTTTTTAAAATTTCATAATCTGTTGTTAATTTTTTTAGATTTTCTCTTATTTCATTTAGTTCTTTTATATTATCTTCTGTTAAATCATATTCAAGCTTAATGTTATCTATAGAATCAAACATTTCAGTTACAATTGTATTAATTTTATTTAATTTTTTATCAAAACAACTAATTAATTCTTCATAAATATGTCGATCATTTTTTTCTTTTTCAAAATCTGTATATAATGAATCAAAATAATCTAGCAAAACTTTCAATTCAAATAAACTATCTTCTAGATTTAAAACTCTAGTTCTATCCATTATATCACTAATTTTTTTATTAGCCTCAGAAATGTTATATTCAACATTCAAATAATCAAGAGGATATCCATCTTTCGTCATTTTCTGATATATTTCATTTATTTCCAATATTTTTTTAGGAATAATATTTGTTGCCATTAAAACTATTGAAGGAACTTCATCTAAAACTAATTGCATGTGTTTTAACATTTCATCTATCGATTTAATTATTTTTGTAACCTCATTGTAATCATTATTTTCCATAAAATTTTCAAAAGCTTCAAATCTTTTAGAAATATTTTCAAATTGTAATATTACAGAATTAGTTATTTCACCAAATTCAGTCTTAGTGCTTAAAAATTTATCATATAATTCCCGATAAGTAGCTTTAAATTTTGTAATAATAGCTCTATTTCTTTCCTCACTTGTTGTAATTTCTTTGATTTCATCTAATAAAATATCGGTATTTGTTCTAACTTTATATAATTCCATTTCCAATTTTGCTATTTTATAAACAGTTGTTTTGTAATCTAATTGTTTTAAAGAATAATCTGCTTCTAATATCATATCTGTTATTTTAGGAATTTGAGAAGTTCTAATTTCTTTAAAACGATTTTCCCAATCATTTAAATTTGAATCTAATTTATCATTTTTTAAAAATGTCTTAATTTTGGAAATTTCCGAATTAATTGGTGTACTATCAATAACATTTTTTTCCACCTCAAAATTATCTAAAATAGTCTTATACTTTTTTGTTTTATAATTTTGAATTAAATTTAAAACAATTATTATAACAATGACTGCAATAATATAAACACTAACAGAAATTAATGTTATGCTCATCTTATCACCCCTTATTATGACATAATCATTATAACTAGTAACACTAAATACATTCCAGAAACTAGCCCAACAACAAAACTTAATAATAAAGTGTCTACAAATGCTGCCTTTCTATTATTGTCATTCAATGAAAAAGTTTTTACTTTAGGTTTTTCAAGTTCATTAGATTCTAATGTTGATTCAACAGTTGGTTCAACATATGTATCTACAGAATTTACATATTCATTTGCCAAATAATTTTGTGGTTCAACTATTTGTTCAGTTTGTGATTTATCAACTTGAGGCTCTTCAGCTTTTAACGCAGTATCTAGAGTTTCTGTTTGCACAGTTGAAATTGTATCTTGAGTTTGATTACTAACATTTTGATCTATTCTTGGTGCCTCAACAACTTGCTCAACTGCATTTTCATTATTATCCATTAATTTGAAATTACCAGATTCATTTCTTACATAATCTTTTATTTTAAAATTAGCTAAAGATGTTGCTTTCAAAGATGATTCTTTCATCGTTTCATCAAAATAAGATAATAATCCAGGCATAGTTCTATCAACAACATCATCTTTAAAATCCAATTGTTTCATATTATTCAAAAGTTCTGAATTATTATTTATATATCTATTTAATTCGGAAATGCTTATTTTTAATTCATCTTTATTTTGATAAGCATTATTTTTTATATTGTTTTTAAGTGCTTCAACTATATATTCAATAAAAACAACTTCAACTTTAGTTGCTTCTTTTATTTCAAATTTTAGATTTAATTTTAAACTTGTTTTCTTTAAATCTAAGCCAATAACTTCTTCATCGTTTTGTAAGATCAAAAAAGATCCATTATTTAATTTTATAAAGCCAATTGTTTCAAAAATCTTTCCCATATATATTATTCTACTTGGTAGCATATTATCACCCAAGTATATTGTATCATACTTTTCGACAATATACCACAATTTTTTGTTGATTATTACAAAATGTCATGGTATGATTTTATAGGTGGGAAATATGGAAAAATTAAATTTTTTATTCAAATCTATTAGAAAAACAAGCATTTCTAGATTAATTACTGTATATAAAGCTGTCAAAAAAAACACCAAAAAAAAATTTATTCTATTTGACATTTTATATTGTTGTTTTAAATATAAAGCTGCATTTTCGGATTACCTAGAATTTGAGTTTTATTCATTAGATAAAAATCAAAGGGAAACTTATTTAACAAATGGTAAAAACAATGAAATTGTAAGAATTTTTAATAATAAAGATTATTGGCATATTTTAGATAACAAAGCAAAATTTAATGATTATTTTAAAAAATATCTTAAAAGAGAATATCTTAATCCAAATTTCAGCAAAGAGGAGTTTAATAGATTTATAGTTAACAAAAATGAAATTATTATTAAACCAGTTGATGGAATTGGTGGATACGGAATAAAAAAAGTATCTTGCAAAAATTTAAAATTTGAAGAATGTAATAAATTTTTACTAGAAGAAGTTATAAAGCAACATGATAAATTAGCTGAACTTTATGATAAAAGTGTAAATTCAGTCAGAATTTTTACATTTTTTAATGGAAAAGAAGTATTTTTTCTACAAGCTATTCTAAAAATTGGGAATAATGGAATCACAGATAACTTTTCAATAAATGGTATGTATGCCTTTTTGAATGAAAAAGGTGTTGTTATCACTCCCGCAATTGATAAAAATGATAATATATTTGGAATACATCCAATAAGTAAAAAACAAATTTTAGGATTTAAAGTTCCTTTATTTCATGAAGCTGTGGATCTAACTTTAGAAGCGGCAAAAAAAATACCTCAAATAAAATATATTGGATGGGATATTGCAATTACAAATGATGGTCCTTGTATAATTGAGGGAAATAGTTATCCTGGAGTTTTTCAAATCAAGCCAAGATTTAATAAAAATAAAACTGGAATATTACCAAAATATGAACAAATAATGAAAATAAAACTATAAGGTATTGACTTAGCATTTTTTTCATAATATAATACTAATGCATCTAAGCAGCGTTAGTATGAAATTTTTAATGTGTTTATTACCTTTAGGGGTAATTATTGTGGAAGCTGCATAGCAATAATTAATTGAATTAAACACCCTATTAAATTGGCATATTAACCTTTTAGAGAAAGAAAGGAGTGAATTTTAGATGGCAAGATATACAGGAAGCAGTAATCGTATTTCAAGACGTTTAGGTTTTTCAACTTTAGAAACAGGTAAAGAACTTGCAAAAAAACCATATGCACCTGGACAACACGGAAATAAAAAAGCTAAAAAATTATCTAACTATGGTGTTCAATTACAAGAAAAACAAAAAGTTAGATTCATGTATGGACTAAGTGAAAAACAATTTAAAGCAACATTTGAAAGAGCTGGAAAAATGAATGGTGTTCATGGTCATAACTTATTTAAGTTATTAGAAAGTCGTTTAGATAATTTAGTATATCGTTTAGGTTTTTCAACTACAAGACGTGGTGCTAGACAATTAGTAAACCATGGTCATATTACAGTTAATGGTAAAAAAGTTGATATCCCTTCATATACTTGTAAACCTGGAGATGTTATAGCTGTTAAAGATAACGCTAAAGACATGAGTATTATTAAATCTTCATTAGAAGCTTTAGCTAAAAGAGTTGAATTCGTTACTTACGATGAAAACAAAATGGCTGGAACATATGTAAGATATCCTGAAAGAAACGAATTAAATGCAGATATTAATGAATCATTAATTATTGAATATTATAACAGATAGTAACTTATCTGTTTTTTCATATAAGAAAAGCCTTAAAGCTAACCTTTAAAATGATAAATTAGCAATAAGGTTCCTGTAACAATAATAACCAATAATATAAATAATAAAACTTTAGTTAAAAGATTATTTTTCTTTATATTTTCTTTTATCTCTTTTAAATCTTCAAAATCTTCACTTGAAAAGTCCATACTTGAAGTAAAAAATGACTTATCTATATTATCTTGAATTAATTTAGTATTTTGTAAATCATTATTTTCTTCTTGTTCTTTTATTTTACTTTTCAAATTTGGATCACATATAGATTTTAAATCATCTAATAAATCAGAAGTATAAGAATTTTTACTATTGTTTGATATAGTCTCAATCATATCTTTAAGTTGATCACTAGTAACATTGGTATTTAAATTAGATTCGCTTAGTATATTATAATTTGTTTTAGAATATTTGCTATCTCTATCTGTTCTTTCACTTTTTGCTTTGTTTAAAACATCTCTAATATCATAATTTTTTTGTTCTTCTATCTCTTCTACCAATGGTTTAATATCTTCTTTTTTATATTCTTTAGGTTTATTAACATTATTAGTCCCATTAATTAATTCTTTTATTTTTTCTATATCTATTTTTTCATTTTTTTCGATAACTGATATCCCTTCAACATTGGTATATTCAACTTCATCATATATAGTACGGTATAAATCTTTATTTTTTATTGCTCTACTTTTTGATTCATAGTATTTTTCCATTCTACTTGGCATACATTCACCGTACCTTTCTATTAATATAATATCACATTTAAAAAAATATTCAAATATTTACTTGAATTTTTTTTGTTATTTTTTTATAATTGTAAAGGAGGGATAAAATGAAAGTAACAATAACTGAGGAAAATTGCATTGGCTGTGGTCAATGTGAAGCAGTTTGTAGTGATGTATTTAAAATTGAAGATGATGGTATCGCTCATGTAGTTAAAGATGTAAAAGAAGAATTTAAAGAAGATGTTTTAGATGCAGCTGATGGATGCCCTACAAGTGCTATAAATGTTGAAAACGCTTAAAATTTAAGCGTTTTTTATTGCATATAATTTCTTTACTTCTTTTACTGTTAAATAACGATATTCTCCAGGTTTTAATCCTTTTAAATCTAAAAATGCAATTCTTTCTCTTTTCAATTTAACAACTTCATGATTAACAGATTGAAACATTTTTTTTACCTGATGATTCTTACCTTCATGAATAGTTATTTCTACAAATGAATGTTCTTTATCCTTTTTTCTTACTTTTACTTTGCAAGGAGATGTTTTTATTCCGTCTATCAAAACACCTCTTTCTAGTTGTTTTATTTCCAATCCTGTTAATATACCTTTTATTTTTGCAATATAAACTTTATCAACATTATTTTTAGGATGAATTAATAAATTAGTCAATTCACCATCATTAGTTAATAATAATATACCAGTTGTATCATAATCTAATCTACCTATTGGATAAATTCTTTTAGTAGTTTCAATTAAGTCTAAAACTGTTTTTCTATTCTTATCATCACTAGTAGTTGTAACAACACCTCTTGGTTTATATAATAAAATATATTCTTTATTTTCTTTAGATAGTATTTTATTGTCAATCATTATTTCATCATTTTCGTTTACTTTAGTTCCCAATTCATAAACTAATCTACCATTTACTTTAACCTTACCGTTTATAATTAATTCTTCAGCTTTTCTTCTTGAACAATATCCACTATTAGCTATAACTTTTTGTAATCTTTCCATCAAAATCACCAATTAAATTATATACTATAAAAGTAATAAAATCAAGAAATAAAATTAATAAATAAAATACTAATCATTATACTTATTAAATCTGCTAATAGACCAACCCATAAAGCATATTTTATTTTTTTTATACCAATACTTCCAAAATATAATGTTAAAATATAAAAAGTTGTATCGGTAGTTCCTTGAATATAAGAAGCAAGTGTACCTAACATACTATCGGGTCCAAACAATTCATAAATATTAGTTAAAATAGCTAACGAAGAAGTCCCAGAAATAGGTCGCATTATTATCATTGGTAATATTTGATTAGGAATAAATGATATAAATTTAAATAAATCAATTATGTTACTATTTAAAAATATATTCACGGATAAAATCATTGCTAATAAACAAGGAAATAATTTAAATACCAAGTCAAAACTTTCTTTAGCACCTTCTATAAAAGTATCATATATAGCAACTTTTTTAATAATACCATAAATAATTACAAATAAAACAATTAATGGCATTATATAATTAGACATACAACCTCGCAAATATTCTATCAATTATTAAACCTGATAAAGTACTTAAAAAAGTTATTATTATACATGGTAAAACAATACCTGTTGGATTGCTACTACCATACATCATTCTTAATGAAATAATTGTAGTAGGTATTATTGTTACTCCACTAGTATTTAAAACTAAAAAAGTAATCATAGATCTAGAAGCAGTATCTTTTTTTTTATTTAATTGTTGTAATGATTGCATCGCTTTTAAACCAAAAGGAGTAGCAGCGTTACCCAATCCAAACATATTAGCAATTATATTTGAGCTTATATAACTAAATGATTCATGATTGGTTGGTATTTCTGGAAAAATATATTTTAAAGCAATTGATAACTTACTAGATAATTTTTTAAGTAACCCTGATACTTCGGCTATTTTAGCTATGCCTAACCATAAAGCCATAACAGGAAATATTTTTATAATCATATCAAAAGAAGTCTTAGTACTATTTAATATAGATTCATTTACTACTTCGATATTATTATTTAATAAACAATATAATACACCAATTATAATAAAATAACCCCATATTTTATTTACCATAAATTACTAAACCACTCCTTTAATTTTTGAAAAAAACTTTTTTCTTCTTTTTTAGTAATATATATATCTTCTTCATGAACTTTTTTATTATTTACTAATACTTCAACTACTCCTACTTTATCATTATCAGAATAATTTTGTTTTTTTTCTAGTTTAAAATTTAATAAAATATTATTTTTATCATTATTATTTAGAGTATAATTAAAATTATTTTTTATATATAAAGTATCTAAATAATATTTTTCATCAATAATTTCAATTTCACCTTCTTTTAAAATATTATAATTAGTATAATTATTGAATGCTTCTTCAAATAAATTTATATGATCTACAAAATCATTACCATCATTTAAAGTAACAACTACTAAATTAACATTATCTTTAGAAGCGGTTGTTACTAATGTTCTTTTAGCTACATCAGTAAAACCTGTTTTCCCACCTGTTATATAATCATGACTATGTAATAATTTATTTTTATTTATCCATGAATAATAATTCATATTAGTTTTTAAGGTATATTTTTTTGTGCTTACTATTTTTCTATATGTTTCATTTTTCATAGCATAACTAGTAAGTAATGCCATATCGTATGCTGTGGATAAGTTACCACCATTCTCATCTAAACCATGAGGATTGTTAAATTTACTATTTTTCATCCCGATTTCCACAGCTTTTTTATTCATCAATTCAACAAAACTATCAACATCTCCACCTACATATTTTGCAATAGCTAAAGCAGCATCATTCCCACTTCTTAACATTAAACCATATAATAATGATTCTAAAGTTATTTCTTCTCCTTGTTTAATATATATTCCTGAACCATAAGCTTTATTTATTTCTTCTCCAATCGTTACAACATCGTTTATATCTTTATTCTCAATAGCTACTATAGATGTCATTATTTTAGATATTGAAGCAACACTTCTAATATCATTCATATTATTAGAGTATATAACATTCAAGCTATCCATATCCATTAAAACTGTACTAGTAGCACTACTAGAATAAGCTTTAATATTTATTGGTATTAACAATAATAAAATTAACAACTTTTTCACAAAATCACCTATAAAATAGTATGAATAAAAGTAGTTCAAAATACTAATATTACATTATTTTTATAATTGTGATATAGTATAAAACAATTTGTGGAGGCTTTTTATGATTAAACTAATTGAAAAAAATTTTTTAAATTTTTATAAAAAACATTTAATGAAAATAATTACAATTAATCATTTCTTTATAATAAAATTTATTTATAAATATTTATTTGTTCTTTAAAATAATTATTTAATTTTTCATTTACACAATATATATAACATCCTTTAATTCCTCTTGTTAGTAATACTCTATATGTATTTTTTATTATCGTATTAGATATTTCACTTGCCATTATCTCATTTTCTTTATACAATTTTTTTATGCCTTTAAATGATGGGTCTGAAGATGCATGTTTTTGAAAATTTGTACATACCTTACCATCTTCATAAAATAAATCTTCTCCGATAATTACCCCAACGTAATCAAATTCTAATCCTTGTACTGAATGAACACATCCTGCTTCATTTATTGAATCATCTATTGCAAAAGTTTGCTTTGCACCTAAATTCCAACTTATTCCATATTCCCCAATTTTAATATCATGGTAATTTGTATTATCAATTTCATCTTTATTCCATTTCCAACAGTAACCTGCTACAATTCTTGATTTATTATTTTCAATATTCTTTGTTTTTATTAATGATTCTAATTCTTGTGGACTTTCACATATAGTTATGTCGTAATTTATTTTTCCATCATAATCATTAGTAATACCTAATAAATAATCAATAAATTTTAGATAATTATCCGAACCATTACATCTAAACTGAGATTCTAATTTTAATTTCATTATATTAGCATTTAGATATGCTCCCCATTTTTTTATTTCACTTATTGTTCCGATATCATTTAAATGAACTTGTTGTCTTTCATCTATAAAAAATATTGAAGATTTTGATGAATGAATTATCTCTTTTATTTGATTTTCACCATAGTTATTAAATAATCCGGATTTTTCAGTTAGACAGTGGGCTTCGTCTACTATTAAAACATCAAAAATATCTTCATCTGTGTCAGTATAAGCACTAGATGTTTTAAATAAATTATCTATACTAGTTTTATTTAAAGTTCCTTTTAATTTTGCTCCATAAATTACTCGTGGAGCTGTGTTTCTTGATACATATTGACATAATTTCCCTTGGCCAGTTAAATTTACTAATAAATTTATCGCAATTACAGATTTCCCGTGCCTGGACCACCTTCTACAATAATTACATTCTTTTCTTCTTTTTTTATTGCCGCTAATATTTTATCATAGATTATCATTTGATTATCTATTAATTTAAATTCTTTATTTCCTTTTAATAATTTATCTATGTTTTCTTGCAAACTTTTAGATGGCAATAATTTACTACTATCAATTTCTTCGATTATAGACAAATTATCACCATAGCAAAATTTTTTATTCATAAGTTCAATTAGTTTATCTTCATCATCTTTAAAGAATATTGATGTTTCCTTAATTAGTTCTGAAAATTTATCATCTAATATCGGATCATTGTTATTAGGTATATAATTATGCAAAATAGAACAGGCATCTACAATAATGTTATTTTCTTGTATATTTTGATTAAAATCTTTCAATATCATCTTGTATGACCATGCTTGGTACGATGGATGAATAACTTTTTTTAATCCATTTCCAACATATGTTTCTAATAATATTTCACTGTCTTTTACTTCATTTACTTTTGACCATTGTTTCAATTCAATAATTAGTATATTTTTCTTATTTTCACAATTATATCCACATAACATAAAATCTATTCTACTTGATGTCATTGGGAGATTATATTCTAATACGACAGTACAATCTTTGGGAATACTAGTTTGCTGTAATATTTCACTCATATATTTTAAAGAGTTTTTCCATGATTGTTTTTCTGATGATGTTGTCCCTTCATACAGTTCTTTTTGTTTCAAATTTTCTAAAATATATGAAATTTTATTGTTATTTATATCGTTAATAAAATCGTTAACTTTAGAACTATATAAAATCATATTACCTCCTCCTTAGTTTTCTTTGTAAATTTTCACAATTATATGTTAAATATTCACCTGTTATAAATGATGTGGATTCAAATTTTCTCAAAATTTTATCTGAGAAATCTTTAGGCCAACTTTGGTTAGAATATCCCATAATTTTTTGATATGTTCCAATGCTTTGTAAATATTTCAAAAACATTTCATATGAATTAAATGACATCATAAATCTATTTCTACTTGCTTTTAACGGATATAATCCAGCACTAATTACTATATTATCCATTTCTTCAATACTAAATCTTCCAATCGCTTTATCATCACAAAAAACTTCTGATAAATATGCTTTACCAGGTACTGAAAATAATATTTTTCCTCTCTCCGTTAGCATATCTTTTGCTTTTTTTAGTGCTTCAATTGGATTATCCATATGGTGTAATACATAACTAAATATAATTATATCATAATAATCTTTAAAGTCATATTCCATAAAATCATTATTAACTAAAGTAATGTTATTTCTTCCTGTAAAATTTCTAGCTTGAGCTACCAATATCATATCGCTACTAATATCCAATCTGTTAAGTTACAATCCAAGAATTTTTTATCTAGTTTTTGTAAAATTTTTCCTGTACCACAACCTATATCTGCAATTTTCAAACCATTACCTGCTGAATATATTACTTCTTCTGTAATTGGATTTTTTACCCCATAATATGTTACGTATTCTGCTTTTTGATCCCATTTTTGGGCAATTGCACCATTAAATACCTTTTCTACACCTTTTTCATCGATGCTTGTATTAAGCCCACTTATTAAACTTTCAATTAATTCAATATTATTTCTAACTAAAAATTCACATTCACCACCATATATAAAATGATATATGCATGATTGAACGTCTTTGTATGCTTACTCAATGTTTTCATTCACTATCACATAATCAAAATTTTTTGCTGTTTGTAAATTTTGAATGTCATTTTTTATTCTTTCTTCTGAACGATCTTTTCTTCTGTTAATTAATGATTCAGCTGTAGGCGGAATTATTAATATCATGCAGGTATCAGAATTTATTTTTTTCATTTCTAGTGCTCTATCTGGTGTTATTTGAAATATTACATTTTTTGTAGTTTGAATATTAGCCATATCTTTTTCTAAACTACCATAATAATTACCACCATATTCTTTTACATTAAACATTTCTTGTGCTTTTAACTTTTTCAAAAAAGTTTCTTTGTCATAAAAATAATAATCGAACCCTTCCTTTTCACCTTCACGTAGCTTTCTTGTTGTACATGTTGTAAATTTTTTAA
>NBJMC04201__coassemble_586_pt1 | contig 26107 bp, 22 predicted proteins | sample NBJMC04201__metabat2_high_PE_001 | metagenome-assembled genome bin NBJMC04201
AGTGTTTGGCTACGAACCAAAAGGTCAGGGGTTCGAATCCCTTCGAGCGCACCATATATCGGGAAATGGCTCAACTTGGTAGAGCACTTGGTTTGGGACCAAGGGGTTGCAGGTTCAAATCCTGTTTTCCCGACCATTTTATTAATTAACCTAGCAATAGGTTTTTTATTTTTAATTAAAGGAGAATTTTTAATGCTTTATAGAAATACTTATATGGAAGTATATTTAGATAATATTAAATATAATGTTGAACAAATTATAAAAAAACATTCTAATTATAAATATTATTTTGGTGTTGTTAAAGCAGATTGTTATGGTCATTATAGTAATAAGGTAGTAAATAAAATTATTGAAGGTGGTTGTAATTATTTAGCTGTATCAAGTTTGGAAGAAGCATTAATTATTAGAAAAAATTTTAAGCAAATTCCTATTCTTTGTTTAGGAATAATTGACGAAAAATTTATTGATTTATGTGAAAAAAATAATATAACAATTACAATCTCTAATTTAGAATATTTAAAAAAAATTGAAAATAAAGTTACTAATATAAAAGTACATATTAAACTTGACACTGGAATGCATCGATTGGGTATGAATGATAAAAAGGAAATAAATGAAGTATATAATAGAATTATAAATTCAAACAATATTTATTTAGAAGGGATATATTCACATATATATGAAGCGAATAATAAAGAAAATAGCAAAAGACAAATAAATAAATTTATAGATTTTACTAAAGACTTAAAAGATATTCCAATAATTCATCTTTTTGCTAGTGAATCAATTATGTTGTATGATAAGCTTGATTTTATAAATGGATGTAGATTAGGTTTAGCTATGTACGGATTTGGTAATAATTTAAAATCAACTTTTAAATTGATAAGCGAAGTAATTCAAATTAATAAGTTAAACAAAAATGAAACATTAGGATATAATGGAATATATAAAGCTATTAAAGATGAACTTATAGCGGTAATTCCAATTGGCTATGCTGATGGTATTATAAGAGCTAATACAGGAAGATATGTTTATATAAATAATAAAAAATATGAAATAGTAGGCAATATATGTATGGATATGCTATTTGTAAAAGTAGATAGTAGTGTTCATGTTAAAGATAAAGTTGAGATAATTAAAGATGTTAATCATATAAAAGAAATTGCTAAACATTTAAATACAATTGAATATGAAATTATTTGTAATATAGGTAAAAGAGTGCCAAGAATTTATATTTGACACTATCTTTTTTTAATGATATAATTTCGAATGAAAAGACCTTAATAAGGAAGTGAGAAAATGAAAAGAAAAATAGAATTAAAAAATGTTAAAGGAACATATGATTATTTGCCAAATGAGCAAAGAATTAGAAATTTTATTAATGAAACTTTAAAAGAAATATTTGAAAAATATGGATATCAACCGCTAGAAACACCAATTATATGTTATTATGATTTATTAGCAGGCAAGTACGATGAATCTAATGATTTATTAAACGAAATTTATAAGTTAACTGATCAAGGAAAAAGAAAACTAGGTTTACGTTATGATTTAACAGTTCCTTTTGCTAAATGTATTACTATTACTAAGGATTTAAGATTACCTTTTAAAAGATATGAAATAGGTAAAGTCTTTAGAGATGGTCCAGTTAAAACTGGAAGGGATAGGGAATTTATTCAATGTGATGTTGATGTTGTTGGCATTCAAGGGCAAATGATTGAAGCTGAATTAATTTCATTATTTATTGAAGGCTATAATAAATTAGGTATTGATGTTATAGTTAAATATAATAGTAGAAATTTAATGTCTGGTTTAATAATTGAACAAGGAATATCAAGTGATTTAGTATCAAATGTCATTACAATTATTGACAAATTGGATAAAATAAAAGAAGAGGAATTATTAAAAGAATTTAATAATTTAAATATTAATAATGAAAAAGCAAATAATTTATTAAATATCTTTAAATTGGATTTGAATCAATTAAATGAAAAATATCAAAATACTAATAATGAATTAATAAAAAAAAGTATATCTGAATTAAATGAATTAGAATCATATATAAAAGAATACAAGGATAATATAAAATTTGTTGCCACATTAGCTCGTGGACAAGAATATTATACAGGTAATGTATTTGAGGTTTATTCAAAAAATAATGAATTATCTTGTAGCTTAGGCGGTGGCGGAAGATATGATAATATGATAACTGATTTTATAGGTGATGGAAATAAATATCCTGCGGTTGGAATTAGTTTTGGATTATCAACTATATATGAAATATTAAAAAATAAAGAACAATTTAAAAATAGATCACTTATTGATATTTATATAATACCAATGAATACAAAAAAAGAAAGTTTAGTTTTGGCTAACAAACTAAGAAATTTAGGATATAAAGTTGATATTGAAATGAATGATAAAAAATTAAAGAAATCTTTTGAATATGCTAATAAAGAAAACATACCATATGTTATAGTTTTAGGCGAAGAAGAAATAAATAATAAATATTTTTATATTAAAAATATGTCTACAGGACAACAAACGAAAATTGAAAATGTTGATGATTTAAAAAACTCTAGCTTATTCTAGAGTTTTTAAAATACTTCGTGCGGCTATTAATCCTGTAGCAGCAGCAGTTACAATGTTACCTGCTTTTCCTGCGCCGTCTCCAATAAAATAAATATTATGGTTTTCAAGTTTCATTTCATTATTTGTTGTTATTTCATTACTAAAAAATTTTATTTCTGGTCCATATAAAAGAGTCTCATCATTGTTTACACCAGGTATTATCTTGTCAAGAAATTCTAATCCTTCAATAATATTTTTAATTATTCTATGCGGTAAAATTAAAGCCAAATCACCGGCAACAACGTCTTTTAAAGTTGGTTCAATAAATCCTGATTTGATTTTATCAATATTACTTCTTCTTCCTATTTTTAAATCTCTTAAAGTTTGGATTATTGGTTTTCCATTACCTAATATATTTGCAATTCTAGCTATACTTTCCCCATATTCTCTTGTATTTGATAGAGGGTCAGTTAAAGTGATTTTGGAAATAAATGCGAAATTAGAGTTATTTGATTTTATGTCTTTTAAAGCATGACCATTTACACATATATATCCATTATAGTTTTCTTTAGTAACAAATCCTTCAGGATTTGTACAAAATGTTCTAATTTGATCATTATATGTTTTTGTATTTATAAAAATTGTTGGATCATAAATTACATCTGTTATTGATTTTAGTATTTCTTTTCTAACTTCTACTCTAACACCTATCTCTATGCTTTGAGATGTATAAGGAATATTATATTTATCAGCTAATTCCTGTATCCACTTAGCTCCAGTTCTTCCTGGCGCAACAATGACATATTTAGTATTAACAGTAGAAATTTTCCCTTGATATAAATATTCAATACTATAGATGTTATTTTTTTCTATTATATTTATAACATTTGCTTTCTCAAGAGTTTCTACATTATTAGCTTCTAAATAATCTGTAAAATTTTGAATATAAGTTGGAAGTTTATCACTACCTAAATGCTTTTGCTTAATTATTAATAAATTTGCGCCTTTTTGTGCAACTTTTTCTTCTAATTGTTTAGCTTCTTCTGAATTAGTAGGGTATACATTGGAATTCATATTAAATTTATTAAATATTTTTTCTGTATCATCAATTAATTTATAAGCTTCATTTTTCTCTAAGTATTTAAATAAGTCCGATTTACCTATTTTTGGAATAAAGTTAAGTTTACCATCAGAAAATGTTCCTGCTCCTCCATATCCTGATAGAATTGAACAAATTTTACAATTAACACATTTTTTATTTTTGCTCATTGGACAAACTCTTTTATTAGCAAATTCTCCTTTGTCTAATAAAAGTATTTTTAGTTTACTATTTTTACATAACTCATATGCACTAAATAATCCAGCAGGACCCGCACCAACAATCACAACGTCATACATAATACTACCTCCATCATCATTTTAATTTTACCATACTTTTATTCATTGAACAATAACTATTTTGAATAAAAGACATATAATATTTTGAGGTTGATAATATGTTTAATTTTACGGAAAATTTTTTTAAAAAAATAGAAAACAAAACAAATGTTGGCAAAGACACAATTTTAAATTTAGCTAAAAAATTACAAGAAAATAATTTGAAAGATGAAAACACATTAAAAGAGGTCATAAGGGAATTAAGTAAAATGACAGGTAAAGATATATCAAAAGAAAAAGAAGAAAAAATAATAAATGCAGTAAAAAATAATAATGTTCCAAAAAATATTGATAAAATGTTTTAATTAATGGTATAAACAAACTTTGCTTTCATATATTTTACTAGAGAAAGTAGGGAATATATGGAAAAAATTGATATTATAAAAAGTATTACTAATAGAACAGGTGGAGAAATATATTTAGGTGTTGTAGGTGCTGTTAGAACAGGTAAATCTACATTTATCAAAAAAGTAATTGAAAATTTAGTTGTTCCAAATATAGAAGATGAGTATGAAAGAAAAAGATGTTTAGATGAAATACCACAATCTGCGCAAGGTAAAACAATTATGACAACTGAACCAAAATTTGTTCCTAGTAATGCTGCAAAAATAAAAATCGAAGATTTTACTGCTAGTGTAAAATTAATTGATTGTGTTGGTTATGTTATACCAGAAGCTAAAGGTTATGAAGACGAAAATGGTCCAAGAAGAGTAAGAACTCCTTGGTATGATGAGGAAATACCTTTCATAGAAGCTGCTGAAATTGGAACAGAGAAAGTGATTAAAGATCACTCCAGTATTGGAATCGTTGTAACTACTGATGGTTCAATAGGTGAAATTAGTAGAAATAGCTATATAGAAGCAGAAGAAAGAGTTGTAAGCGAATTAAAGGAAATAGGCAAACCATTTATAGTTATATTGAATTCTGTACATCCAATGTTGCCTGAAACAGAAAATTTAGCTCTTAATTTAAGAAATAGTTATGGAGTTCCAGTTTTACCAATTAGTGTTGAAAATATGACAGAAAGAGATATATATAATATTTTAAAAGAAGCATTATATGAGTTTCCTGTTGTAGAAGTTAAAGTAGAAATGCCAAAGTGGATTGCTTGTTTAAATCATAATCATTGGTTAAAACAAATATATATGGATAAAATAAGACAAAGTGTAATAGAAGTGGATAAAGTAAGAGATATAGAACACATAACAAGTCATTTTAATGATTGTGAGTATATCAGTAAATCATATTTATCTAATGTTGATACATCGACAGGAGAAATTACAGTAACTTTACAGGCACCTAACAATTTATATAACCAAATTTTAAAAGAAATAATTGGTGTTGATGTTAGTAATAAAGCTGATTTATTAATGCTCTTCCAAAGTTATAATGAAGCTAAAGTAGAATATGATCAAATTAAAACGGCTTTAAAAATGGTTAAAACAACAGGCTATGGTGTTGCTAGTCCTACCTTAGAAGATATGAAATTAGATACACCGGAAATTATTAAACAAGGGAGTCGTTATGGTATTAAATTGAAAGCGGTTGCTCCTTCTATACATATGATAAGAGTTGACGTTGAATCGACATTTGAGCCAATTATTGGTAGCGAATTACAAAGTAAAGAATTAATTAATTATTTAATGAAAGACTATGATGTAAATCCATCTAATATTTGGAAAAGTGAAATATTTGGTAGAAGTCTAGATATAATAGTAAAGGAAGGTATTCAAGCAAAACTTTCTTTAACACCTGAAAATACACGATATAAATTACAACAAACATTAACAAAATTAGTAAATAAAGGTTCAGGTAATTTGTTTACAATTGTATTATAAACAGTTTTTACTGTTTTTTTTTGAAAACATATTGATTTTATTATAAAAAAATGGTATTCTTAGATTGTAAGCAAGATAGCTTATTTAAGACAATAGGAGGTATACAGATGTCAAAACAAGATTTAGTAAATTATGTTGCAGAAGAAACAGGATTATCAAAAGCAGATGCTACTCGTGCTTTAGATGCTATGATGAAAGGAATCACTGAAGGATTAAAAAAAGAAGGAAAAGTTACTTTAACAGGTTTTGCTACATTTACTGCAAAACAAAAACCTGCTAAAACTGGTAGAAATCCAAAAACTGGTGAAACTGTTAATATTCCTGCAAAAGTTGCTGCTACAATTAAAGCTGGTTCAAAATTAAAAGAAGCTTTAAACTAAGAGGTTAATTTTAACCTTTTTTTGATATGAGGTGAATATGCTTAATATAGCAATTGAATTATTAAAAACTTTTAATGACCATAATTTTAAAGCATACATAGTTGGTGGTTTTGCAAGAGATTTATATATAAATAAAAAAAGTATTGATGTTGATATATGTACTGACGCAACACCAAAACAAATAAAAGAAATTTTTGAAAATTGTAAGATAAATGAATATGGTAGTGTTAGTTTAATATATTGTAATATTAGATTTGAAATAACAACATTTAGAAAAGAATTAAAATATGAAAACAATAGATATCCTGTTAAAATTAAGTATATTGATAATTTATTGGAAGATTTATTAAGAAGAGATTTTACTATAAATACATTATGTATAAATAGTAAAGGAGAATATATTGATTTACTAGGAGCAAAAGAAGATATTGACAACAAAATAATTAAAAGTGTGGGAGATTCTAATAAAAAAATAAAACAGGATATATTAAGAAGTTTAAGAGCAATTAGATTTGCGACAATACTTAATTTTAAGTTAGATGATAAATTAAAAAAATCTATTAAAAAAAATAAAAAGTTATTAAAAAAACTTTCTTATTTTAGAAAAAAAGAAGAATTAGAGAAAATATTTTCGTCACAAAATTGTAAATATGGCTTAGAATTATTAAAAGAATTGGAATTAGATAAGGTTTTAGAAATAAAAACCGATATAACTATTACTACTTCTTCTTTAGGAATATGGGCACAACAAGAAACATTAAATTATCCTTTTTCGAAAAATGAAAAAGAAATAATTAAAAATATTAAGTTAGCTTTAAAAGAAGATATATTAAATAATAATATTTTATATAAATATGGATTATATATTTGTACATTGGTAGGTGAAATTAAAAATATTGATCGAGTAGAAATAGTAAAAAAATATAATTCTTTACCTATATTTGGCGTTAAAGATATTAAAATTAAAGCTGATCAAATATGTGAAATTTTAAACAAAAATAAAGGACCTTTTATAAAAGAAATATATAAAGATTTAGAAGGTATGATATTAAATGGCTTGCTTCAAAACAATTATGATGAAATAAAAAAATATTTAGAACACAAATTTATTTAGTGTTCTTTTAAATTTATAAAAAATATTGTATAATATATGTGGAGTTGATTTGATGAAGCCTTTATTATTATGCATATTAGATGGTGTTGGAATTAACAAAAGTATAAAAGGAAATGCTTATAATTTGGCAAAAACACCTAATTTAGATATGTTATTTAAAAAGTATCCACACTCAAAATTAGAAGCTAGTGGACAAAAAGTAGGACTACCAAAAGGACAAATGGGAAATAGTGAAGTTGGACATTCTAATATAGGTGCAGGAAGAATAGTTTATCAAGGTATACAACTAATAAATGAAGAGATAAAAAATAAAAATTTTTATAAAAATGAAAATATATTAGAAATGTTTGATTATGTAAAAAAAAATAATAGTAAATTACACTTGATGGGATTAGTAAGTGATGGTGGCGTACATTCATCAATGAAGCATATTCAAGCTTTAATTAATATGTGTTATAAAAACAAAATAAAATTTTATTTACATATTTTTACTGATGGAAGAGATACTCTACCTAATAGCAGTTTAAATTATATTGAATCATTGGATTTAAAAAATGGTGTTATTGCTAGTATAAGTGGTAGATATTATGCCATGGATAGAGATAACAGATATGATAGAATAGAAAAAACTTATGATGTTTTAACTGGGAACTCTGATAGTATATATATAAATGTTAACGATGCAATTAAATCAAATTATGAAAATAATATAACTGATGAATTTATTTTACCGGGTTTAATTGATACTGATGGTATTGTTAATGACAATGATGGCGTAATTTTTTTTAATTTTAGACCAGATAGATTAAGAGAGTTAGGTAGTGCTTTAAGTAATAAAAATTTTGATGGATTTAAAAGAAAAAAACAAGTTAATATTAAATTATTAACGATGATGCCTGTAAGTGATGAAGTTGTTAATAAAACAATATTTGAATTAAATAAATTACCTAATACTTTAGGCGAATACATTAGTAAATTAGGTTATTCACAATTAAGAATAGCTGAAACTGAAAAATATGCTCATGTTACTTATTTTTTTGATGGTGGTAAAGAATTAGAACTAGATAAATGCAAACGTATTTTAATTCCATCGCCTAAGGTTGCTACTTATGATTTAAAACCTGAAATGAGTGCTTATGAAATAACTGATAAATTATTAGAGAATATGAACTATGATGTCATTATATTAAATTTTGCTAATGGTGATATGGTAGGTCATACTGGTAATTTAGATGCGGCAATAAAAGCTGTGGAAACATTAGATGAATGTGTTTATAAATTATATCAAAAAATAATTGAATTAAATGGTACTATGATAATTACTGCAGATCATGGAAATTGTGAAGAAATGATAGATTCTAATAATAATATTTTGACTAGTCATACAACAAATAAAGTTCCTTTTTTAATAACTAAAAATTGTAAATTAAAAAATGGAAAATTAGGAGATATTGCTCCAACTATTTTATATTTATTAAATGAAAAAATACCAAAAGAAATGACTGGAGAAGTATTAATTGATGTTTAAAATAGGTAATGTAGAAATAAAAAATAGAATCGTTTTAGCCCCTATGGCAGGAATTTCTAATAGTGCATTTAGAAGAATTGCAAAAGAAATGGGTGTTGGATTAGTTGTTGCTGAAATGGTTAGTGATAAAGCTATATTTTATGGTAGTAAAAAAACAATTGATATGCTTTATATGAAAGAAGAAGAACGTCCAATTAGTCAGCAAATATTTGGTAGTGATAAGGATTCATTTGTTTATGCGGCTAAATATATTTTAGAAACTATGAAACCCGATATAATTGACATAAATATGGGGTGCCCTGTTCCTAAGGTTGCTACACGTGCTCAAGCAGGAAGTGCATTACTTAAAAATCCAGATAAAGTTTATGAAATAGTGAAAGCAGTAGTTGATGCAGTAAATGTTCCTGTAACAGTTAAAATAAGAAGTGGCTGGGATGAGAAAAGCATTAATGCAGTAGAAATAGCTAAGGTAATAGAAAAAGCTGGAGCTAGTGCTATTACTGTTCATCCAAGAACAAGATCACAAGGATATAGTGGTAAAGCTGATTGGAATATAATCAAACAAGTAAAAGATGCAGTTAATATACCCGTTATTGGAAATGGTGATATAAAATCTTGTTATGATGCTAAAAGAATGTTAGACGAAACTAATTGTGATGCTGTTATGATAGGTAGAGGATTGTTAGGAAACCCTTGGCTTATAAGAGATTGTATTGATTATTTAAATAATAAAAAGATAAAAGAAGTGTCTATATTAGATAGATTAAACATGGTTTTAAAACATTTTAATTATTTATTAGAATTTAAAGAAGAAAAAATTGCTGTTTTAGAGATGAGAACACAAGTATGTTATTATTTAAAAGGAATTTCTAAAGAATATAAACAAAAATTTATGCAAATAAATTCAACAGAAGAATTTATTAAATTGGTTGGTGAAGTTAAAAATGAATATTGTAAGTAAAAGACTATTCTCTTATTTGATAGATATATTTATAATTTTTTTAGTATTAATAATCATAAAAGGTGTTTTGCCAGTTAATATTCATGAAATAGAATTAAACAATCTAAATGAATTATATATAGAAAATAAGATTGATTTTAATTTATATTTTGATCAGTTTATTTCTATAACACATAATATAGACAAAAGTAATATTAGCTTTAACTTATTTGGATGCTTATTAATAATAATTTTTTGCATAGTTATTCCATTTTTAAATAAAGGACAAACTTTAGGGCAAAAAATTTGCAAATTAAAAATTAGTAAAAAAGATCTTACTATAAAAGATTTATCAGGAAGAGCTACCATTTTATATGGATTAGGATATTTACTTTTTATGTTTTTAATACTATTTTTAACTACTAATAAAATATATTTTATTTTAATTAATTTGTTAGGAATTTTTCAAATTTCAGTAGTAATTATTAATGGTTTTATGGTATTATATAAAAAGGAAGGAATTGCTGATAAATTAACAAAAACTAGAATTGAGGAGATAAAATGAGAGAATTTACAGAACAAGAATTAGTTAGAAGAGAAAAATTAAATGAACTAAAAAATAAAGGTATTGATCCATTTGGATCTAGATTTGATGTAACTACTAATTCAAAAGAAATAAAAGAAAAATATGCTGATAAGACAAAAGAAGAATTGCATGAAGTTGATATACCTGTTAAAGTTGCAGGGCGTATTATGACTAAAAGAGGTAAAGGTAAAGCTGGATTTATGCATATTCAAGATAAATTTGGTCAAATCCAAATATATGTTAAACTAGATAATATTGGTGAAGAACAATATGAACTTTTTGAAAAAGCTGATTTAGGTGATATAGTAGGAATTGAAGGTACCGTTATGCGTACTAATATGGGAGAATTATCAGTAAAAGCTACTAAATATGTTCACCTAGTTAAAGCTTTAAGACCATTACCAGATAAATTTCATGGACTAGTAGATGTAGAGGAAAGATTTAGAAGAAGATATGTTGACTTAATTACAAATGAAGAAGCAAGACGTGTTGCTTTTATGCGTCCTAAAATTATTAGATCAATTCAAAGATATTTAGATAACCTAGGCTATGTTGAAGTAGAAACTCCAGTATTAAACCCTATTTTAGGTGGAGCTGCTGCAAGACCTTTTATAACACATCATAATACTTTAGACATGGAATTTTATTTAAGAATAGCAACAGAATTACCTTTAAAAAGATTATTAGTAGGTGGAATGGATGCAGTATATGAAATAGGTAGATTATTTAGAAATGAAGGAATGGATAGAAATCACAATCCAGAATTTACTACAATTGAGGTATATAAAGCCTATAGCGATTTAGAAGGAATGATGGATCTAACTGAAGGTATTATTAGTAATGTTGCTATGGATGTATTAGGTACATACGATATTAATTGGAAAGGTCATGAAATTTCATTAAAACCTAAATTTAAAAGAGCTCATATGGTAGACTTAATTAAAGAAAAAACTAAAATTGATTTCTTTAAAGTCAATACTGTAGAAGAAGCTAAGAAATTAGCCAAAGAATTTGATGTTGAAATTGAAAATCATTTTAGTTATGGACATATAGTTAATGCTTTTTATGAAAAATTTGTAGAAGAAACAATCATTGAACCAACTTTTGTATTTGGTCACCCAATCGAAATAAGTCCTCTTGCTAAAAAAGATCCAAAGGATCCAAGATTTACACAAAGATTTGAATTATTTATTTGTGGTAGTGAATATGCTAATGCATTTACAGAATTAAATGATCCAATTGACCAATATGAAAGATTTGAAAATCAATTAAAAGAAAAAGAATTAGGGAATGAAGAAGCTAATGAAATGGATATGGATTATATTGAAGCACTAGAATATGGTATGCCTCCTGCAGGTGGTATGGGAATGGGTATTGATAGATTAGTTATGATGCTTACTAATCAAGAAAATATAAGAGAAGTAATTTTATTCCCACATATGAAAAATAAAAAATAGGTGGTTATATGAAAAAAATATTTTATTTGTTATTTTTAATAACTTTATGTTTTGTTTTTAATATGAAAATAAATGCAGAAGCGGGATATTGTGAATATTCATTAATAAGATTTGAAGAAAGTGGTTTTTATAATTTTTCTGATAATGAAGAAAAAGAAGTTACTTTCAAAATTTCTATAGATACAGATAATCCAAATAAAACAAATTTTTCTTGGAAATCCGGCGGATATACTGTAATTACGGAAGAAAGTAAAAAATTTGGTATTCAAGGACCTGATGGCAATATTTATAATTTTTCTATTTCATCAAATATAGGTTACAATGATTTAATTAAAGACAGTGTATTTGAATGTCCTAAATTATATGGTGGACAAAATTTTGGCAATTTTTCTTTAGATATATCTACAATGCCGGTCCCACGAGATGATTTAGTTTCTGTTACTTTAAAATTAGTTGATCAAAAAAAACCAGAAGTACTGGAAGAAAATGAATTAATAGGTGAGTGTGGAGTTGGAATAATAGATAGTGAATTTACATTACCAGATAAAGTTGGAATTTCTTTTAAAAAATATAAAAATAAAAATGAGGTTTGTATAGAATATTTTTCTGATCAAGATTTTTGCAAAAGTTTTTTACCTGGTGATGAATTAGTTATTGAAACAAATCCGGATGGAGTAATCAGACGTTTTAATTTTATAGCAAAAGATTTAGAAAAAATTTTTGGAGATTTAAATAGCCAATCTGATTCTTGCCCAGATTTATGGCTTGACTCTACACAGTCATATGAAGGTATATATAAACTATCCTTAGAAAAACCAGACGGAGTTTTTGATTCTTCAATGACGGAAGAAGATTATCAAGATATTAAAGCGGAAAAAGAATTTATGAATGGCGATAGATATAAATATTTATTAGGTAGTTTGAAAATGCCTCTTTCTATGTTATATGGTTTGCCATTAGATTTCACATTACAAGTAGGTGCCAATAAAAATTATAATTTTGAAAATATTGAGGCAAATAATGATTTGTGTCCAAATAATAATTCTGACTGTATTAATAATGCAAACTATCTGACAGAGCAAGGATTAAAAAATATTAGAAGTTATTGTAATAATGTTTATGAAAAATATGGCGAAAATTATGATATGAATTTAAATGAAAGAATGGATGAATGCATCAGTTTCAACAAGTTCTACTCCCAATTAGTTAGCGAAGGGATTGTAAATGACCTAGCCGATTATTGTGGAATATTGTCAGAAGATTTTGTTGAAAAGTTATCTTTTTTTCTAAATATTATAATGATAGCAGGACCTATTTTAGCTATTTTATTAGGTTCAGTTGATTTTATTAAAGTAATTGCTAATGGTGATGCTGATAAAGAAATGAAAACAGCGTTTAAGCACTTCATGATAAGAGTAGGATCAGCGGCATTATTATTTATAGTACCTTTGCTTTTATCATTCATATTAAATATATTTATGGCAAATGAAGGCGGATATGATCCTGAAAATCCATTTTGTAATGTTAATGATTGGAGTGAATAATGAAAAAAATATTTTATTTATTATTTTTAATAACTCTATGTTTTACTTTTGATATTAAGATAAATGCAGAAGAAATTGATTGTGACACACATCCATATGCATGTGTAAAATGTACTTATGGGACTTTAGAGTTTACTGCTTATTCAGATGGTACAAATATAACATTAATTAAGCCAGAAAATAGTACTACAGGATCATATCTTGATAGAATTCATCAAAATTTTGATAAAATTTTTTCTAGTCATTTTCAGTTGATGGAAGAAAATAAACTAGCTTGCCCAGGATTTATATTTTATAATGATACATTTTCGCCTGAAGGGAAGACTAGAGAATATAATTTCAATGTTGATACAGAACAATACAAAATAAAGTTAAATAAAGAAATAAATAACAAAAAGAATATGTATAAAGACAATGTAGAAACATTAAGTTGTACTTATAATATAAATGATACTGATAAAGTTATTATTACAACGGATGGCACTAATGTTACTTATTCAAGTAATAAATATGAGGTATCTGGTAATGTTGGTGCTGGTTATTTTAAGGATGCAGCTGGAAATTTACAAACAGAAGAAAACTGTCCTACCTTACATTTTTATTGTATAGGATCTGAAAATGGACAATTAGCTGGGAAGTATTATTGTAATGTCTATTCCTCTCCCCAAAATCTTACTAGACCAATTGAAGGAAACAGTACAACAACAGGTGATGATTTAAGTGACGCTTTAGGATTTCTTGATGGTTCTTTATATAAGCATCTATTAGGAAGTTTGAAAATGCCACTTGAAAATATAAATACAAATGTTTTAAATTTTACATTGCGAGTAGGTAGTGTAGAAAATGAATCTTTTGGCAATATTAAATCCAATAATGCATTATGTTCAAAAAATGAAAATGATTGTATAAATAATGCAAATTATCTTGCAGAGCAAGGATTAAAAAATATTAGAAGTTATTGTAATGATATATATGCATCATATGCCAATAGTTCACAAGACATATATATGGATGAAAGAATGCAGGAATGTATCAGCTTCAACTCATTTTATTCAACATTAGTTAATGAAGGAATTGTAAATAATTTAGCTGATTATTGTGGAATATTATCAAAAGATTTTGTTGAAAAGTTATCTTTTTTTCTAAATATTATAATGATAGCAGGACCTATTTTAGCTATTTTATTAGGTTCAGTTGATTTTATTAAAGTAATTGCTAATGGTGATGCTGATAAAGAAATGAAAACAGCGTTTAAGCACTTCATGATAAGAGTAGGATCAGCGGCATTATTATTTATAGTACCTTTGCTTTTATCATTCATATTAAATATATTTATGGCAAATGAAGGCGGATATGATCCTGAAAATCCATTTTGTAATGTTAATGATTGGAGTGAATAATGAAAAAAATATTTTATTTATTATTTTTAATAACTCTATGTTTTACTTTTGATATTAAGATAAATGCAGAAGAAATTGATTGTGACACACATCCATATGCATGTGTAAAATGTACTTATGGGACTTTAGAGTTTACTGCTTATTCAGATGGTACAAATATAACATTAATTAAGCCAGAAAATAGTACTACAGGATCATATCTTGATAGAATTCATCAAAATTTTGATAAAATTTTTTCTAGTCATTTTCAGTTGATGGAAGAAAATAAACTAGCTTGCCCAGGATTTATATTTTATAATGATACATTTTCGCCTGAAGGGAAGACTAGAGAATATAATTTCAATGTTGATACAGAACAATACAAAATAAAGTTAAATAAAGAAATAAATAACAAAAAGAATATGTATAAAGACAATGTAGAAACATTAAGTTGTACTTATAATATAAATGATACTGATAAAGTTATTATTACAACGGATGGCACTAATGTTACTTATTCAAGTAATAAATATGAGGTATCTGGTAATGTTGGTGCTGGTTATTTTAAGGATGCAGCTGGAAATTTACAAACAGAAGAAAACTGTCCTACCTTACATTTTTATTGTATAGGATCTGAAAATGGACAATTAGCTGGGAAGTATTATTGTAATGTCTATTCCTCTCCCCAAAATCTTACTAGACCAATTGAAGGAAACAGTACAACAACAGGTGATGATTTAAGTGACGCTTTAGGATTTCTTGATGGTTCTTTATATAAGCATCTATTAGGAAGTTTGAAAATGCCACTTGAAAATATAAATACAAATGTTTTAAATTTTACATTGCGAGTAGGTAGTGTAGAAAATGAATCTTTTGGCAATATTAAATCCAATAATGCATTATGTTCAAAAAATGAAAATGATTGTATAAATAATGCAAATTATCTTGCAGAGCAAGGATTAAAAAATATTAGAAGTTATTGTAATGATATATATGCATCATATGCCAATAGTTCACAAGACATATATATGGATGAAAGAATGCAGGAATGTATCAGCTTCAACTCATTTTATTCAACATTAGTTAATGAAGGAATTGTAAATAATTTAGCTGATTATTGTGGAATATTATCAAAAGATTTTGTTGAAAAGTTATCTTTCTTTTTAAGTATTATAATGATAGCAGGCCCTATTTTAGCTATTTTATTAGGTTCAGTTGATTTTATTAAAGTAATTACTAATGGTGATGCTGATAAAGAAATGAAAACGGCATTTAAGCATTTTATGATAAGAGTGGGCTCAGCAGCTTTACTATTTCTTATACCGGCACTATTATCGTTTATATTAAGTACATTTAGTATTAGTGAAAATCAAGATAATCCATTTTGTAATGTTAATGATTGGAGTGGACAATGAAATTATACGTAATTAGACATGGTGAAACTATTGAAAATGCAAGTGATTGTTTATGTGGAAGAATTAATAGTTCTTTAACAGAGAAGGGAATAGAACAAGCAAAACAAGTAGGAAAATATTTTAAAGATAAAAAAATTGATTTAATCATTAGTTCCCCTTTAGATAGATGTAAATTAACAGCCAAACTAATAAGTAATGACACACCAATAATTTATTCTGATAGTTTATTAGGACGAGATCATGGAGAATTTACTGGTGTGCCAAAAAATTCAATAAATTTTGATGATTATTGGAATTACAACAAAGATATACAGTATGAAAAAGCTGAAAGTGTTAAAACATTATATAATAGGGTTGCTAAATTAATTGAAGAAATAAAGGAAAAATATAATGGTAAAAATATAATATTAGTTACTCATAGTGGAATAATAAGGGTATTATATTATTATTTTAAAGGAATTCCAGAAGATGGTATATTAAGTGAAGTAACAATAAAAAATTGTGAAATATTTGAATATGATATATAAGGAGGAAAATATGAAAATATTATCAGTAAATGCAGGTAGTTCATCATTAAAATTTCAAATGTATGAAATGCCAGAAGAAAAAGTATTAATATCAGGTGTCTTTGAAAGAATCGGTATAGAAAATAGTATGTATACTATTAAAATTAATGGTAATAAAACATCTAAAAATGCTTTATTACCAACTCATAAAGAAGCAGTTAAATTATTAGTAAATGAGTTAATTGAAAATAAAGTAATAGATTCTTTAGATGAAATAAAAGGAATTGGCCATAGAATAGTACAAGGAGCAGATAAATTTGAAAGTTCAGTTGTAATTGATGATAAAGTTATAGAAACAATTTCTGAATTAAGTGCTTTAGCTCCATTACATAATCCTGCTGCAGTAATTGGAATAAAAGCTTTTAAAGAAATAATTCCAGATGCAGTTGCTGTTGCAGTTTTTGATACATCATTCCATCAAACAATGGAAAAGGAAACATATCTTTATGCACTTCCATACAATTGGTATACTGATTATCAAGTAAGAAAATATGGAGCTCATGGAACTAGTCATAAATATGTTGCAGATAGATTGTCAAAAATATTGAATAGAGAAGATATTAAAGTAATCGTTTGTCATTTAGGTAATGGTGGAAGTATTACTGCAATTAATAATGGTAAATGTGTTGATACATCAATGGGATTTACTCCTAATGCTGGTATTATTATGGGAACAAGATGTGGAGATATAGATGTAAGTATAGTTCCTTATATGATGCAAAAAACTAATCTTACTTATCAAGAATTAGATAATGTAATAAATAAACAAAGTGGCCTATTAGGTATTAGTGGTGTAAGTAGTGATTCAAGAGATATTGAATCAGGAATTAAAGAAGGCAATGAAAGATGCATTTTAGCGCAAAAAATGTTTGTCAGAAAAGTTGTTGATTATATAGCTAAATATTATGTTTTATTAAATGGTGTAGATGCAATTGCATTTACTGCGGGAATAGGAGAAAATAGCATTTCAACTAGAAAACATATTATTGATTCCTTAAAAGTGTTAGGTATTAAATTAGATGAAGAAGCTAATAATATTAGAGGAGAAGAAAAATTAATAACAACAAATGATTCAAGTATTCCATGCTATGTAATACCAACAGATGAAGAAGTTATGATGGCACGCGATACATATAAATTTATTGAAGGATAATCCTTCTTTTTTTTCTAGACATAATCTATTAAATATAGTATAATTGTTGCAGTAGAAAGTGTGATATTATGTTGTTTAAAAAAATATATAAGATGATAAAAAAATATGATACAATAGTTATTGCTAGGCATATAGGATCTGATCCTGATGCTTTAGGTAGTACAATAGGTTTAAAAGAAGCAATATTATATAATTTTCCAAATAAAAAAGTTTATACAGTCGGTTCTCCTGCTAGTAGATTTAAATATATTGGAAATACTGATAAATTAGATGAAATAAATTTTAACAATAGTTTATTGATAGTTACTGATACACCTGATAAAAAAAGAATAGATGGTATTGATGTAAGTAAATTTGGTTTTGTAATAAAAATCGATCATCATCCATTTATAGAGAAATATGCAGATATTGAACTTATAGATGATAATGCTAGTAGTGCAAGTCAATTAATAATTGAATTAATAAAAATTAATAATATGAAAATAAATGATACAATAGCTTCAAAATTATTTATTGGGGTAGTTGCTGATACTAATAGATTTTTATATAGTTATACATCTTTTAAGACATTTGAGTTAGTATCATGGTTAATAAAGAAAACAGATTTAAATTTCACACAACTATATCCTAATCTTTATAATAGGCCATTTAAAGAAATAAAATTTTTGGGTTATATAGCGTCTAATTTGATAATTACTGAAAATGGCTTAGGATATTTAAAGATTACGGATGAAATATTAAAAAATTATGAAGTTGATCCTTCTACTGCTGGAAATTTAATTGAAAATTTGAATAATATTCAAGAGGTAAAAGTTATTGCTCTTTGCAGTGAAGATAAAGGAAATAATTATATAAAATGTTCTATAAGATCAAAAGGTCCAATTATAAACGAGTTACTTACTGATTATAATGGTGGGGGCCATATGTATGCTTGTGGAGCAAGACCAAAAAATTTCGATGATGTAGATAGAATGTTAAAAGATTTAGATGAGTTATGTAAAAATTATTAGTGATGGGGGAATTTTATATGTTGGATAAGGTTATAAAATTATTAAAAACTAAACCATTTTATATTCCTGAAATTTTAATTAAAAATTATAGAAAATTAAATATATCTGATTCAGAACTTATTTTATTAATTTATTTAATTAATACAACAGATGTTTTTAATCCAAAACAAATTGCTAAAGACCTAAATTTCAAATTAAATGAGGTAATGGAAATATTTAATAGTTTGATTGAAAAGAATATTATAAAGATTGATATTATAAATAAAAGTGTAAGAGAAGAAATAATTAATTTAGATGAATTATACAATAAATTAGCTTTTGTAATTGTAAATGATAAAACAAAAGAAAGCAGTAATTTGTTTGATGTTTTTGAAAAAGAATTTGGGCGAACTTTATCACCAATGGATTATGAAATAATAACCGATTGGCAAAAAGATTTTGATGATAAATTAATTTTGCTCGCTTTAAAAGAAGCAGTTTTTAATAATGTTACTAATTTAAGATATATAGATAAAATAATTAGAGATTGGAGTAAAAAAGGTATTAAATCAAAGGAAGACATAATAAAAGATAAAAAAAATTATGAGAGTAAAAAATCAAATAAAAAATTATTTGATTATGATTGGTTAAATGAACGAGATAGTTAAATACTTAGATGAATTAATACCTAATCCAAAATGTGAATTAAATTACAATAAAGATTACGAATTATTAATTGCTACAATGTTAAGTGCTCAAACAACAGATAAAAGAGTTAATATGGTAACAAGTATATTATTTAAAAAATATAATAGTTTAGAGTCTTTAAGAAAAGCTGATATTAATGATATTATAAATATTATTAAACCAATTGGAACTTACAATAAAAAAGCTAAAAATATTGTTGAAATTGCTAATAAATTAAAAGAAAAAAATGATATTGTACCAAATGATAGACTATTTTTAGAAAGCTTACCAGGTGTTGGAAGAAAAACCACTAATGTTGTTTTAAGTAATATATATAATGTAGAGTGTATTGCTGTGGATACACATGTTTATAGAGTAAGTATACGATTAGGAATTGCTAAAAAAAGTGATGACGTTTATAAGGTGGAAAAGAAATTAAACAAATTTTTTAAAGGTTATAATCTGTGTAGATTACATCATCAATTGGTTTTATTTGGAAGATACTATTGTAAAGCAAAAAATCCAAATTGTGAAAATTGTAAATTAAAAAATATATGTAAAAAAGAAGGATAATCCTTCTATTTTATTTGTACTAATTTTATTTGTGTATCTGTAAAACTTCCGTATTTAATATGATATGTAATAGTATATGTCTCTTTCTTATTTGTTTGTATATAAGACGTGCTATTAAATACTTGGTTATCTGAATTTCTCATTACACTACAAGTTATAGTTGCTAAATTTGTAATATCATTTATTCCATTATATAGTACTATAATTGGTTTTTCTGGTTCGATATATTCATCGCCAATACTTAATGTAATTGTTGAATTCCCATTTATTTGAGTACTTATTACTGAGCCATTATTGTTTTCTACTGTAAATTCTAAACCACTACTAGCATTGTCTTTAAAAATACTATAACTTGTTTTTACTACAAATGTAGTTGTCTCTGTTACAGGGTAAACAAAACTTGTATTACTTGTTGTAGAAATTAATTTTAAATTTCCGGTACTATCTTTTATATATATATCATAAACAACAGAACCAATATTTTTATTATTATAATCTAGATGTTCATTTATCTGTTTTTGTCTTGTTTCTTCATCAGTATATAATTTAGAATACATTTCATTTAGATAATTAGTATCTAAGAAATCAGGTGTTTTAATAGCATCCCACGATAATGTATTGTTGCTATAGTTTAGATTTGTTACATTTTCTAATTGACTAAATCTAGTAGATGTTTTTGTTGGTTCAAATCCTTTTTTAAAGTATGCAGTGTATCTTTGTGATTTTGGAGTGTATTCACTAGGTAACATTGCATTTGGAAGACCATATTCAACTTCTAATTTTACAACTCCACTAGGTTGTTCCCAACTGGAATTTTCTGTATAAACAGATTTAGCAATTGCTTGGAAAATTCTTTTTACAGAGTAATCACTGAAAGTTAAACAATGCTCTTTTTCTAAATATTCATAACCATACCAAACAGCAATAGCATAAGAATCATTGAAACTAGCAACCCATCTATCACTTATTGCATTACTTGGTAAATCATGCGCTTTAATATCTTCATAACTTAAATTAGTAGTACCAGTTTTAGCTGCATAATTAACACCATTAACACTTAAACCAACTGCATAACCTGCGGTATCTTCTAGAATTTTTGTTATCATATAAGCAGTTTCTTCACTCATTGCTTTTCTAGTGATAGGTTTTACTTGATATGTTTCTTTAGTTTCACTATACTCAATTTTTGTAAAACTATGTGGTTCATAGTAGTATCCACCATTTGAAAATGCTGCATACGCTGCGGCTAAAGTAAGAGGGGATTCACCATTATATCCACCTAATGAGTGAGCTTCGTGTAAAAAATCTTCTGGTGAAAGTCCTAAATTTGTTACAAATTCTTTAATATTATTTGAATTGTTTTGTTGAAATGCTTTTAAAGCTGGAATATTTCTTGAGTGTTTTAATGCTTCGTGTAATGTTTGGAAATAATAGTATTTATAATCCCAGTTTCTAAGTTCAATTCCTCCAGTATAAGAATATGGTTCGTCAGTAAATGGAGTATAAGTTGACCAGTTATTATACTGTATTCCAGGTCCATAATCATATAAAGGTTTAGCAGAAGAGCCAATTTGTCTATTCAAATCTGTAGCTAAATTTTTTCCTCTAACAACTCTGTTTCTTCCACCACCTACAGCTTTGATTTCACCTGTATTAACATCTAATACAATTGATGATCCTTGAACATACTCATCTTTCCATTCATAAAGTGTTCCATTCATTACTCCTGCCATAGTTTCTTGCATAGATTTATCCATTGTAGTATAAATTTTCATAGGAACTTCATATGGATTGTTTCCAGTTCTATCTATAACTTCTTCCACTACAGTATCAATGAAATCTTGATATGTATTAGTAGAAGTTTCTTCTTCTTTTTTTACTAATAATTTATCAACAGTTAATTCTTTAGCAATATTATATTCTTCTTCATTAATATATCCATGTCTTAACATTAAACTTAATACAGTTAATCTTCTTTCTTCACAAGCTTCTGGATATAAATAAGGATAATATGCATTAGGTGCCTGAAATAATCCAGCAATCATAGCTGCTTCAGCAACATTTAATTCACTTGCACTTTTTCCAAAATAATCTTGACTAGCTTGTTCTACACCACGATTAGATCCACCTAAGTTATTTGAATTAACATAAAATTCGATTATTTGCTCTTTGGTATAATGGGTTTCAATTTTAAAAACTGATACATAAATATCTGTAAATTTACGAATTATTCCTTCTAATCCTTTATCTTCTGTTGAAGTAAAAGCATTTTTAGATACTTGCATTGTTAAAGTTGATGCACCACCACCACCTTTACCTAAAAGTTGAGTAAATGATGCTTTTAAAAATCTTGGTAAATCTACACCACTATGTTGGAAAAATCTTGAATCTTCAGTAGCAATAATAGCATCAATTAAAGATTGAGATAATTCATCATAAGTAACTTTTTCTCTTAATTCGTCACCGATTTTGGCAAATTCTTCTCCATTAGCTAAATATAAGATAGTAGCATCTTTATTATATAATTTTTCTTCTGTAAATGAAGGAGCTGTGGCAACTATATAAGCACCAAAAGATATTCCTAAAATCAAACAAAATATAGCAAAAGAAAAACAGAAAATCATAAATGATTTAAATATTTCTATTTTATTTAATTTCTTCTTCTTTTTTTTAGTTGTAAGAAAATATATCATTCCAATAAATAGCATTAACAATATAGTTGGAATAAAACTTATTAAAAATGTTCCTACAATTAAAATAATTAAGCTAATAAATGCTGCAATAATTATTTTTTTATTTTTCTTCCAAATTTTTTTCATTTTCATCTCTCCTTATTTTATCTATAACACTTAAATAATCTAAGCATGGATTATATCCTTGTTTTATTAAATATCCATTTTCTACAAAATATTCTTTTGGAATAGATTTACGTTTACTATTATCTAAAAAATTTAACAATTTGTCAATTTCTAACAAATATGTCTCATTATTATGAGTGAATCTAACAATTATAAATCCAATTCCACCACAATTTTTAATCTTTTTTAAATGTTCAATTTGATGATTATGAATATTGGCTAAAGGGAAATAATCTTTTTTTGTTTCTTTCGCTTCGAAATCAACATATTTACCTTTATAGATCCCGTTATAATCTGTTGTTGATGGAATTATAAAGTGTGCTTCTGTTATAACGACGTCTTTTCTATTTTTATAATCAACTTTATTTATTGTAATTGGGGTAGGTTTTTTATATATTACTGCAATTTCATTTTTTCTGTAATATACATTTGAATCATTAATATCATTTTCTAAATTCATACCTCTATTACTATTACTTATTTTAAAATTTCTTTTTATCCCATTTGGGTAATTCATATCATCACCATTATTATTATACTATATAACAAAAATAATTTAAACTAATTTTGACATGTTTTGTCGAATTTAATGCAATATTTACATATATATGATTTAATAAAAATAGGTGATAACATGGATCATATAGAAGAAATTTTTAATAACATGATTGAAGATATAAAATACATTAAGTTAGCAACTTACTTTAAAAATATGGGAAGATAATTTTATTGACAAATTATCTTTTTTTGTTATATAATTTATATGGGTGATATTAGTGTATCAAGATAGGGTTGTATTAACTGTAAAAGATATTTATGAAAAAGAATTTAAGCTAGATACAAGGGGGTATCGTCCTCAAGAAGTTGATAAATTTTTAGACATAATTATGCGCGATTATGAAGAGTTTATATCAATAAACAAAGAATTATCTGATGAAATTAAGGACTTAACTAATGATAATATGAAATTAAAACAAGAAATTAGAAGTTTAAAAATGAAATTGGATATTCTAAAAGAAAGCGCTGATAATGATACTGGAAGTAATAGTGTTGATGTTTTAAAAAGATTATCTAATTTAGAAAAAATTATATATGGTAAAGAATAATACTTGACAAACGCTGCATTTGTTGTAGAGGAAAGTCCATGCTTGCACTATCCTGAGATGGTAGTAGTGATTGTGCATAGGGAAAAAATAACCTATGGTAGTTTATACTAACGGCATCGAAATAATCCTATAAGGATTAAATTAGATATAAAGTGCCACAGAAACGATGCTTCTAGTAATAGAAGAATGAAACGCGGTAAACCCCACAAGCAAGAAACCCAAATTATGGTAGGGGAGTTTAAAGTAGGGAATTCAACTTACTTTAGAACCAATTTATTGGTAGATAGATGTTTGTCGCTCTATTTTGAGTACAGAACATGGCTTATAAGTATTATTTTTTTTATTATGAGGTGAATATGAAGGAAATAGGAGAAAAATTAAAAGAGGCAAGAGAAAATATCGGTATTTCTGTTCTAGAAGCTGCCGAAGATTTAAAAATCGATGCTTCTCAAATAATAAATATTGAAAATGGTGAAGTCGAACAATTTCAAGATGTGTTTAATTTAAAGTATTTTATAAGAGATTATGCTAAATATTTAGGTTTAAATAAAGAACAAATTATTGATGATTTTAATGAATATTTATTTGATTATACTTCTAAAATATCATTAGATGATATAAAAAGAGAAAAAAAAATAAAAAATGAAGATAAAATTAAATCACCATATACAATAGAAAGAAAAAGTGAAAAGATTTATCAAAATTTTATATATATAGCAATAGTTGTTTTATTAATTACAATTTGTGTTTTACTTTATACAATTTTAAATGACAATGAAACTGAAGATAATTTAGTCTATGGAGGAACATATGAACTTACCAAATAAAATAACTTCTTTAAGAATATTTATTACAATTTTAATAATAATAATATTGTTATTTCCTTTTGATTCTGTTGGTTTAACAGCAACAAAACTATTTATAAATGAATTAATAGTTGTTGATATTAAATATTTTATAGCGGGTGTATTATTTATTTTAGCTTCAATAACAGATTTTTTAGATGGTTATATTGCAAGAAAGTATAACATGATTTCTGACTTAGGGAAAATGTTAGATGCAATAGCCGATAAATTTTTAGTAAATTCAGTTTTGATAATTTTAGCTAGCCAAGGATTAATTCATCCTATAATTCCTGTTATTGTGGTAGCTAGAGATACTGTTGTAGATATTATCAAGATGATTGTTGGAAGTAAAAAAGAAGTTGTTGCAGCAATTAAGTCTGGAAAGCTTAAAACTGCGTGTTTAATGTTAGGCATTATATTAACTTTATTTAATAACTTGCCTTTTGAATTATATAATATAAAAGTTTCTGATGCTTTACTTATAATTGCAACAGTTTTGAGTGTTTATTCTGGAATACAATATTATCAAATAAATAAAAAAATAATTTTAAGTTAAATTATTTTTTTTAAATATAAATACAAAAATTTGTTCGTATTTATATTGACTTTTGTTTTTTTTTCGTTTATAATGTGAATGTAGGAGTTAAAATTAGGAGGAATTATGACAAAAAGTAATGACAAAACATTAGATCAAGTTTTACAAGATATAGAAAAACAGTTTGGGAAAGGTTCAATTATGAAATTAGGCTCTAACGAAAAAAGACAAATTGACGTCATTCCCAGTGGTTCTATTGCTTTGGATATGATATTAGGAATAGGTGGTTATCCTAAAGGAAGAATTATTGAAATTTATGGTCCAGAATCAAGTGGTAAAACAACTTTTGCTTTACACGCTATAGCTGAAGCTCAAAAATTAGGTGGAAGAGTAGCTTTCATTGATGCAGAAAACTCATTAGACCCACAATATGCAGAAAAATTAGGTGTTAATATAGATGATTTATTATTATCACAACCTGATAATGGTGAACAAGCTTTAGAAATTTGTGAAGCATTGGTAAGAAGTGGCGCTATTAGTGTTATCGTAATAGATTCTGTTGCTGCTTTAGTTCCACAAGCAGAAATTGAAGGTGAAATGGGAGAT
>NBJMC04201__coassemble_605_pt1 | contig 25307 bp, 19 predicted proteins | sample NBJMC04201__metabat2_high_PE_001 | metagenome-assembled genome bin NBJMC04201
AAAACTTAGATGAAAATGGAATTATTAGAATTGGTACAGAAGTACATGATGATGATATTTTAGTTGGTAAAGTAACACCTAAAGGTATGGCTGAATTAACAAGTGAAGAAAAGTTATTACATGCTATATTTGGTGAAAAAACAAGAGAAGTAAGAGATACTTCATTAAGAGTACCTCATGGTGGCGAAGGAATCGTTCATGATGTAAAAATATTTACAAAAGAAGATTCTGATGAGATACCTGCTGGTGTTTCTAAAATAGTTCGTGTTTATATAGCACAAAAACGTAAAATATCAATTGGAGATAAAATGGCTGGACGCCACGGAAATAAAGGTGTTATTTCATTAATTTTACCACAAGAAGATATGCCATATATGGAAGATGGTACACCTATAGATATATTACTTAATCCACTTGGTGTTCCATCACGTATGAATATTGGACAAATCTTAGAAATGCATTTAGGTGCAGCTGCTAAAGAGTTGAATATTCATGTTATGACTCCAGCTTTTGATGGAGCTACTAGAGAAGAAATAATTGATGCTTTAAAAGAAGCTAAATTATCAGAAGATGGAAAAATGGTTTTATATGATGGTAGAACTGGTGAACCATTTGATAATAGAATTTCAGTAGGTGTAATGTATATGATTAAATTACACCACATGGTAGATGATAAATTACATGCTAGATCTACTGGACCATACTCATTAGTTACTCAACAACCATTAGGTGGTAAAGCTCAATTCGGTGGACAAAGATTTGGTGAAATGGAAGTTTGGGCATTATATGCTTATGGTGCTGCTCATGTATTACAAGAAATGATGACAATTAAATCTGATGATGTAGTAGGCCGTGTTAAAGTATATGAAGCATTAGTTAAAGGAACTCCATTACCACCAAGTAGTGTACCAGAAAGCTTTAGAGTATTAATAAAAGAATTCCAAGCTTTAGGTTTAGATATTAGTGTTTTATCTGAAAATGGCAAGTTAATCGATATGAAAGAAATTGAAGCTATGGATGAAGAAGGATTTACAAGTGTTGAAGATTTCGAAAATAGTATTCAATTAGTTAAAGAAGAAACAAGTGATAAAGAAAATTTAGAAGATTCTAAATTAGAAGATACTGATTTAGATGAATTAGAAGAAGATTCTATAGATGATGATGAAGATAAGGAGGCTATGTAATGAATATTAATGAATTTGATGGATTAAAAATTTCAATAGCTTCCCCTGAAAAAATACGTTCATGGTCATATGGTGAAGTAAAAAAAGCTGAAACAATTAATTATCGTACATTAAAACCTGAAAGAGATGGATTATTTTGTGAAAAAATATTCGGTCCAACTAAAGACTTTGAATGTTCATGTGGGAAATACAAAAGATTAAGATATAAAAATATCGTTTGTGATCGTTGTGGAGTTGAAGTTACCCGTAGCAAAGTAAGAAGAGAAAGAATGGGACATATTGAACTTGCAACTCCTTGTTCTCACATTTGGTTTTTCAAGGGTGTACCATCTAGAATTGGTTTAGTTCTAGATATGTCACCTAGGGACTTGGAAGAAGTTTTATATTTCGTATCATATGTTGTTTTAGATCCAGGACCAGCTCCACTTGAAAAGAAACAAACAATTTCTGATAAAGAATACCGTACATATTATGAAAAATATGGCAGTGCTTTTAGAGTTGGTATGGGTGCTGAAGCAATTAAAGAATTACTAGAACAAGTTAATTTAGAAGAAGAAGTAAATAATATAAAAGAAGAAATTGAATCTATTAAAGATTCAACTAGTCAAAAAAGAATTAGATTGGTAAAAAGATTAGATGTATTAAATGCATTCTTAGAATCAGGTAATCGTCCTGAATGGATGATTTTAGAGGCATTACCAGTAATTCCTCCAGAATTAAGACCTATGATTCAATTAGATGGTGGTAGATTTGCTACATCTGATTTAAATGATTTATATAGAAGAGTAATAAATCGTAATAATCGTCTAAAAAAATTAATGGAATTAGGAGCTCCTTCTATTATTATTCAAAATGAAAAACGTATGCTTCAAGAAGCTGTAGATGCATTATTTGATAATGGTAGACGTGGTAGAAATATAACAGGTGCTGGTAATCGTCCACTTAAATCTTTAGCTAGTATGTTAAAGGGTAAACAAGGAAGATTTAGACAAAACTTATTAGGAAAACGTGTTGATTATTCAGGGCGTTCAGTTATCGTTGTTGGACCATCACTTAAAATGTATGAATGTGGTATTCCAAAAGAAATGGCTTTAGAATTATTTAAACCGCATGTAATTAATGGTTTGGTTACTAAAGAAATAGCTTCAAATATTAAAGCAGCTAAAAAGATGATTGAAAACCAAGATGAAAGAGTATGGGATATCGTTGAAGAGGTAATCGCTGAGCATCCTGTTATGTTAAACCGTGCTCCAACATTACATAGATTAGGTATTCAAGCATTCCAACCTAAGTTAATCGAAGGTAGAAGTATAAGATTACACCCATTAGTTTGTGCTGCATTCAATGCTGACTTTGATGGTGACCAAATGGCTGTTCACGTTCCTATTTCTGATGAAGCCCAAGCTGAAGCTAGAATACTAATGTTAGGTGCTAATAACATCTTATCACCTAAAGATGGACAACCAATTGTTACTCCTGGACAAGATATGATTTTAGGTAACTATTATATTACTATTGAAAAATCTAACTTAAAAGGTGAAGGAAGAGTATTTAAAAATGATAATGAAGCTTTAATGGCATATGAAAGAAGAGAAATTACATTACACACTCGTGTTGCTATCCCAGCTCGTTCATTTAAACACAAAATATTCCCTGATATTTATTTAGATAAATATTTAGTTACTACTCCAGGTAAATTATTATTTAACGAAATATTCCCTGATAGTTTCCAATACATCAATGATGGAACTGAAGAAAATATTGAAAAGATTACTCCAAGTAAATATTTCATTGATAAGGGTAAAAATATAAAAGAAGAAATAGCTAAAATGGAATTAGTTAAACCTTTTGGTAAAAAGGTATTAACTAAATTAATCGCACAAATATATAAAAGATATCAAACAACTGAAACTTCAGTTATGCTAGATAAAATGAAAGATTTAGGATTTAAATATTCAACATTGTCTGGTATATCTATTGGTATTGGAGATATTATTGAATCTAAAACTAAACCAGAAGTTTTAGCTGAAGCAAGAGAAAAAGTTGAAACTATCAACAAACAATTTAAAAGAGGTTTAATAACTGATAGAGAACGTTATGAAAATGTTGTTGCAACATGGAACGAAGCTAAAAATAAAATAGCTAGCGAGTTAGAAGGATTTATTAAAACTCACAAGGATAATTCTATTTCTATGATGATTGATTCTGGTGCTCGTGGTAATATGTCTAACTATAACCAAATGGCTGGTATGCGTGGATTAATGATGAAACCAACCGGTGAAGCAGTTGAAATTCCAATTACATCATCATTTACTGAAGGTGCTAATGTGTCAGAGTTCTTCTTAGCTACTCACGGTGCTCGTAAAGGTGCAGTTGATACCGCTTTAAAAACAGCTGATGCAGGATATTTAACTAGACGTTTAGTTGATGTATCTCAAGATATGATTGTAAAAGAAGATGATTGTGGAACTACTGAAGGTGTTTTAGTAGAAGCATTTATCGATGATAAAAATGGTACAGTCGTTGAAAGTTTAAGAGATCGTATTGTTGGTAGATATACAAGTAAAAGAGTAATTAATCCAGAAACTAAAGAAGTAATAGCAGAAAGAAATACTTTTATTACAGAGCAATTAGCAGATAAAATATTAAAAGCTGGTATTACAAAAGTACCTATTAGAACAGTTTTAACATGTAAAACTGAACATGGTGTATGTTGTAAATGTTATGGTCGTAATTTAGCTACTGGTTCAATTGTTGAAGTAGGTGAAGCTGTAGGTATTATGGCAGCTCAATCAATCGGTGAACCAGGTACTCAATTAACAATGCGTACTATTAACTCTGGTGGTGTTGCTGGAGACGATATTACTCAAGGTTTACCTCGTGTTCAAGAATTATTTGAAGCTCGTAATCCAAAAGGAAAAGCTACAATCTCAGAAATTAATGGTAAAGTTACAAAAATTGAAGAATCAAATGGTAAGTATGAAATTACTGTTACTAATGAAGCTGAAACTAAAGTTCATACAACAAATTATGGAGCTAAAGTTTTAGTTAGCGTTAATCAAGAAGTAGAAGCAGGGGATAAATTAACATTTGGTGCTATCAGCCCTAAAGAATTGTTAGTAGTAACAGATCCAATTACAGTTCAACAATATATTTTATTAGAAATTCAAAAAGTTTATCAATCACAAGGTGTTAGTATTTCTGATAAACACGTTGAAATTATTGCAAAACGAATGATATCTAAAATCAAAATCATTTCATCTGGAGATTCATTGTATTTACCAGGTACTATGGTTAACATTAATCATTTTGCAGATACAAATAAAAAATTAATTCTTGAAGGCAAAACTCCTGCTTTAGGTAGACCTGTATTATTGGGTATTACTAAAGCAAGTTTGGAAACAGATTCATTCTTATCTGCTGCTTCATTCCAAGAAACAACAAGAATATTAACTGATGCAGCTATTCATGGTAAGGTTGATGAATTAAATGGATTAAAAGAAAATGTTATTATTGGTAAATTAATTCCAGCTGGAACAGGGGCAAAAAAATACAAAAAAGCTAATTACGATTTAGAAATACCTTATATTGATGATGAACCACTTGAAGCTTTAGAACAAGAATTAATGGATTAATAAAAAAATCAAATCATATGATTTGATTTTTTTAATTGATAGACATTTTATTATAGAAATGCTATAATTGTATTGATAAATTTATTAAAGTAGGAGGATATTATGATAGATTTACATATGCATACAACTTATTCAGATGGAAATTATAGTGTGTTAGATTTGATAAAAATATTAAATGAAAATAATATTAAATATGCTTCAATAACTGACCATAATAGTGTTGACGCTCATGTAGAATTTGAAGAAAATGGTTATAGTAGTTTATTTAATGGTAATATGATTCGTGGTGTTGAAATACAAACAGTAGTTGATGGTTATTTAATTGAAGTATTAGTTTATAATTATGATTTGAATAAATTTAAAAAATTTGTTGATGAAGCAAAAGTTAAATTTTGGAATTTTCATGAACAAGCATATCGTTCACTTTTAAAGAAAGCTGATGCAATGGGATTAAAATATATTGAGCCTGATCGTGAATTAGGAGGTAGTTATTACAGTAATACTAAATTTCAAGAAGCAATAGCAGCATGCTTAGAAGAAAATAAAAAAATTGTTCCAGAAAAAATTTTGACTGATAAACTTTATTTTTATCGCTGTGAATTTCAAAATCCTAATAGTCAATTTTATATAGATAGCAAGAAAGCATTTCCTAGTTTAGAGCAGGTAATAGAAAATGCTCATAATAGTAATGGGCTAGTAGTTTTAGCCCATATTGATGAATACAAAACTATTGAAAATAAAGATAAATTTTTAGAAAAAGTTTTTGATAATTATAATTTAGATGGATTAGAATGTTTTCATCCATCAATAAATATTGAAAATAGAGAAAAATATTTAGCTTTTGCTAAATCACATAATTTATTAATTAGTGCTGGAAGTGATTTTCATGGGCCAAATTTTAGTCATAGGATGAATATTAATACCGAAGCTAATTTCAGTGATGTAAGTTTATTAAGCAAAGTAAAAGATAATGATTTAGATGATACTATCACAAGATAATTTTAATAATAAAAACACCTATTTTTTAGGTGTTTTTATATATGTTTTTTCTTTTTCATTAACTTTGTTTAATGTTAAAGATTCTTTTAAATTCTTTAATTCTTCAATTTGTTTTCTATAATGACTAATACTTAAATCATCCTGACTTTTTTCTTCTGTTTTAGTATTTTCTTCTTTTTCCTCTTCTTTTTTATTACTTTCTTTTTTCTTATCAATTATGTAATATTGAATAGCTGTTCCTAGTTGTAAAATATTTGTACCGCAAGTAAGAATAAATAAAGATAATGGAATATTTAAAGCTTTAGTTAAATATATTGAAGCTAAAAACACATACAAAACAGTTGTTTTAAATTTGCCTAATAAAGTTGATTTAGGATTATTTCCTTTTATTTGTGATTTAAAGTTTATGCTACCAATAATTGTTTCTAAAAGGATTGTTGGTAGTATTAAAAGTGGATTAGTAATTAAAATAGGAATAGCAATACCTATAGCAAATAATTTATCACTAATCGCATCTAATTTTTGACCATAGTTACTAGTAGCATTCCATTTTCTTGCTAAAAATCCATCAAGGCAATCTGTTAATCCTAATAAAGCAATTATAATAGTAGCCAAAGCAAAATTACCAACTATTGTACAAGGAACTAAAATAAAAGGGGCTAAAATTCTAGATCTTGTTAAGATATTAGGTATTTGTAATTTAATTCTTTTTATTTTCTTTTTTTCGCTTTTAAGATTATTTATATATTCATTACGATATTTTTTATATTGTTTTAATACTTCTTTTATCATGTAAATCTCCCAATCATATTTTATCATATTTTAGGTAACTTTTAACAAAATATTTCATATAATATATTGTATCGCTAGATACAATGAAAGTTCGTAGGATTACGGCTTTCTTTTTTTGTGTAAAATAATGGTAATTATTGTTTTTCTATATACAAAAATTGTCGAAAAATGGTATAATTATTTAAGGTGATGATATGCGAAAGATTATGAATATTATTTTTTGTTTATTATTTCTTTTTATAAACTTAATACCTCCTGTTTTTGCAGAAGAAATAAAATATGGTTTTATAAGAACACCAGATGGTAAAGGTGTTAAGGTAAGACAAGGACCTGGGACTAGTTATGGTACATTATCAGATGGCCTTGGAGAAGGAGAATTTATAAGAATAATATCAGAATTTAAAACAGACGATGGAACTGAAACTTCTTGTAAATTGTGGTATAAGATTGAATTTAATGAAGTTGAATCGGGCACTGGTTACGTTTGTTCTGATTATGTTGAGCTAACTGAGATAGATACAAGTAAAGATTTTGAAGAAAGTTTAAAATCTTTTCCTGAAAGTTATCACGACGCTTTAAGAGTTTTACATACTATATATCCAAATGCAACATTTGAAGCGTATGATACAAGATTAGATTTTAATACAGTTGTGTCAAATGAAGCAATATTAGGTAAAAGTTTAATTTGGGATAGTAATAATTCAAGAGATGGATTAAAACATATGGATAGTTATGATTATACAACGAATAAATTTTCTAACAATTTTTCTGGTGGTGGTTCTACTTGGTATGCCGCTAGTAAAGAAACTATTGCTTATTATATTGATCCAAGAAATTTTTTAAATGAGAAAAATATTTTTATGTTTGAAAGTCTAACTTTTAGTGCATCTGCACATAGTGTTAGTGGTGTTGCTTCTATTTTAGATGGTAGCTTTATGGCGATAGAAAAAGTTGATGGAGGAAGTAAAACATTTGCAGAAGTTATTTATAGTTCTGGTAACCAATATCAAATAAATCCATATTATTTAGCTAGTCGTATTTTACAAGAAACAGGATATACAAGAAGCGCTTTAGTAAAAGGTACTTATCCTAGTTATCCACAATTTAATGGTTATTATAATTTTTATAATTATGGTGCAGGGGGAAATAATGTTGTTTATAATGGATTAGCATCAGCTTATAAATATGGTTGGAATTCTGAGGAAAAAGCTATAACTGGTGGAGCATATTTAATTGGTAAAGATTATATCAATGTGGGACAAAATACCAATTATTTTCAAAAATGGGATGTTACTTGTCGCAAAAGTAATGTAAATGATTGTAGTTTTTATATCCATCAATATATGCAAAATATTGAAGCTCCTTATAGTGAATCATCTTCTACTTATGATGGTTATAAAGATAAATTCGGAAATGAAATGTATCAATTACCGTATGTATTTAGAATACCGGTGTATAAAAATATGCCAGCAGCTAATCCGCTTCCTAGTTCAAGAAATCCTATAAATTATTTAAAAACACTAACTATTGATGGAAAAAGTGTTACAAACTTTAATAGTTTAAACACATCTTATTCAATTACATTACCATCTAATGTAAGTAGTGTAAATATAGATGCGACTGTTATAGAAAAAAGATCATCTGTTAGTGGAACTGGAAATATTAAAATTACTAATGATGGACAAGTTATTCCTATTACAGTAACTGCAGAAAATGGTGATAAATTAGTATATAATATAATAGTAAAATTAACTGATGCTGAAAGTATGAATTTAGAGCAAACTATTAATAGTATTAAATCTGGAACATTTAAGGATGGTTATGTTACAGGATTAACAAATGCTTCTACTATTTTAAAAGCTGTTACTGATGCCAATGTTTTAGCAGATGTTAAAGTGACAGATTTAAATGGGAAAGAAGCAAGCGGTTCTGTTGGAACAGGTTATAAAGTAAATATTACTGTTGGTGAAGAAAGCACAACTTTTGAAGTAGTTATTTATGGTGATACAAATGGAGACTCTGAAATAACAATACTAGATTTATTAAGAGTTCAAAAACATATTTTAAAAAGTTCAACTTTAAGTGGCGCAAATGCTAAAGCTGCAGATGTTAGTAAAGATAATAATATTGACATATTAGATTTGTTAAAGGTTCAAAAACATATTTTAGGTAGTTCAACTATTGAACAATAAAAGGAGGATGTTATGAAAAAAATTAGTTTAGTAATATTTAGTATATTTTTAAGTTTTTTAATTATAAACAAAGTAGAAGCTTCTAGTGCAACTATAAGTGTTTCTAGTAATAAATCTCGTGTAATTGTAGGGGATACTGTTACTGTAACTGTTAAATTGTCATCTTCTGCGAATTTAGGAACAGCTCAATTTGATGTTGTTGCTTCTTCTAATTTGTCATTTGTTTCTTCAAGTGATGGTGGCTTATTTGTCGTTTATTATCCTTCTAGTGCAACTACAAAAAGTAAAACATATACTTTTACTTTTAAGGCTAAATCAAGCGGTTCTGCATATATACAAGTAAAAAATGCAGAGGTGTTAGATTATGATACTGAAGAAAAAATGTCTGTAAGCATGGGAAAAGCAAGCTTTAAAATTATGACACAAAGTGAATTAGAAGATAGTTATAGTAAAAATAATAATTTATCAAATTTACAAATTGAAGGATATGATTTAAATTTTTCTAAAGATACTTTAGAATATAATATTGATTTAGATTATAACGTTCAAAAAATAAATATTATAGCAACAAAAGAAGATAATACAGCTAGTGTATCGGGTGATGGGGAAGTTTCTTTAGCACTTGGAATGAATAAAATAAATATTATAGTAACCGCACAGAATGGTAGTACAAAAACATATGTTATAAATGCAAACGTTAAAGAGTTAAACCCTATTGAAGTTACATTAGATGGTAAAACATATACAGTTGTTAGGCAAAAAGAATTTTTACCTGCTACTAGTATGTATTATCAGGAATCGACAGTTAATATAAATAATGAAGAAATTCCTGCTTATTACAATTCAGTAGTTGATTTTACATTAGTTGGTTTAAAAGATAGTAGTGGTGCAGTAAACTTATATTTATATAAGGACGGTAATTATACTTTATATAATGAAACTAGTTTTAATTCTTTAGGTATTTATATATTAGATATGGATGATTCATTATTGCCACAAGGCTATAATAAAACAACTATTAATATAGGTGGTAAAGATATAACTGCTTATACAAAAAATGGTTATGAATATCCTTTGATATATGGATTAAATTTAGAAAATGGTAGTAAAAATTTATATAAATATGATGCTTTAGAAAACACATTGCAAAGATATGAAAATGTATCTATTAATGAAAATATATATTTTAATTCTTTAATAGGAATGTTTATATTTATTATAATATCATATATTGTGTTTATAATATTGTTATCAAATAAAAACAAACAGCAAAAGAACTTTTTAGACAAAACAATGCGTATGAATATAATTGATATTAATAATACAGTTGATAATGTTTTAGATATTAAAACAAAAAAAGAGTTAAAAAAAGAAAAAAAATTAGCTAAGAAATTAGCTAAAAAGAATAAAGTTGTTGTTGAAGAAAAAACAAATGGAGATGAAGAAATGGCTAGTTTATAGCCATTTATTTTTTTCTTTTTTTAAATATATTGATAGAAAACTTATTTTTGTCATGTTCAATAATTATATTAGTTTTTAATACAAACATTAAAACTAATAACATTAAAATTCCATATAATAAATAACCCAATTTATTATCCACTAGTACATATACTAATGAAGCAAATGCAAATAATGCATCAATAAAGCATATTATAGCAACTGTTTTTCTATGTGAAAAATTCATATTTAATAGTTGGTGATGAATATGAAATTTATCTGGCTTAGTAATACTTTCGTTTTTTAAATATCTTCTTATTATAGCAAATATTGTATCTAAAAATGGAATTGCTAGAATAGTAAATGGTATAATAATAGAAGTCATTGTTACGTTTTTAAATCCTAGTAAAGCAATAACACTAATTATAAATCCTAAAAACATAGAACCGGTATCACCCATGAAAATTGATGCAGGGTTAGCATTATATTTTAAAAATCCTAAACATGCTCCTAACATTATAAAGCATAATATAAAATCTAATCCTTGAGTTTGTTTGAAAATAGCGATGCTTCCAACGGTTAAGAAGAAAATACTACTAATTCCTGCTGCTAATCCATCTAATCCATCAATTAAATTCATACAGTTTATGAATGCAAGTATAAAAATTATTGTAATTGGGTATGATAGAATTCCAAAATTAACATATATACCAAATGCACTCATACTAGATAATAAAATATTCCCATAAAACACTACAACTAAAGAAGCAGCAATTTGTCCGCATAATTTAACTTTAGCACTTAATGGCTTAATATCATCTATTACTCCCGTAATAATAATAATAAAGCTTCCTATTAAGATTGAATTCATAACATCAGTGTGAGTTCCAAATATCATGTAACCTAGAAGGAATCCTGAATAGATAGCTAATCCTCCTAATCTTGGAATTGGAACTTTATGAACTTTTCTTTCGTTTGGAATATCTAAAGCGCCAACATGATCCGCTATTTTTTTTACAATAGGAACCATTAAATATACAATCAAGTAACAAACTAATGTTATTAATATTATTTTAATAAAAATTTCATTTGACATCTTAACACCTCTATCAATAATTTTATCAAATTTTTATATTTTAGTCTATATAATTGAATTTATATAATTAATAAATTTTAAAATTGATTAAAAAATAATTAAAACAGTAAAAATAGTGTAAATAGTCTTTTAAAATTAAAGAAAATATTATATAATTAAATTGATGTTAGTGAGGAAAGATAAAATGAAAAATTATTTAATTACAGGTGGCGCAGGATTTATTGGCTCAACTTTAGCCGATAAATTATTGGAAAAAGGAAACAAAGTTATTTCGATTGATAACTTTTGTGATTTTTATGATCCAAAATATAAAGAAGAAAATATAAAAGAAAGTTTAAAAAATGAAAATTATTCTTTGTATAGAATTGATATTAGAAATATTTTTGAATTAGAAAAAGTATTTAATGAAAATAAAATTGATTGTATAGTTCATCTTGCTGCTATGGCTGGTGTTCGTCCTTCGATAGAAAATCCTATTTTATATCAAGAAGTAAATGGCTTAGGGACTCAAAATATTTTAGAAATGGCTAAAAAATATTCAATAAAGAATTTAGTTATGGCCTCTTCGAGCAGTGTTTATGGTAATTGTGATAAGGTTCCTTTTAGGGAAGATTTTATAGTTGATTATGCTATAAGCCCATATGCAGCAACAAAAAAAAGCAATGAAGTTATGGCACATGTTTATCATAAGTTATTTAACATGAATATAATTATGTTAAGATTTTTTACAGTTTATGGTCCAAAACAAAGACCAGATTTAGCTATTAACAAATTTACAAGATTAATGTTAGAAGATAAAGAAATACCAATGTATGGTGATGGTTCTACATCTAGAGATTATACTTATGTTGATGATATAGTTGATGGAATTATAAAATCAACAGAGTATGTTTTCAATAATGATAATGTTTATGAAATAATTAATATTGGTAATTCAACTCCAATTTCATTAAAAGAGATGATTGATATTATTGGTGAGGTTTTAGGAGTAACACCTAAAATTGAACAATTACCTATGCAGCCAGGTGATGTTGAAAGAACTTACGCTGATATAAGTAAAGCAAAAGAACTGTTGAATTATGCTCCTAAAACTTCATTTAAAGAAGGAATCAAAAAATTTGTTGATTGGTATTTAAAACAAAAATAATGAAAGAGGATAGATGTTTAAATGTTAACAAAAAAAATAATTAAAATAATAAAAAATCCTAAAAAAATAATAATTTTTTTGGCCTCAAAAGGAATTATTCCGTATAATGATGAAAAATATTTAAAATATGTATATAAAGAAAAAACTGGTGATGATTTAAATTTGGATAACCCTAAAAACTTTACAGAGAAGCTTCAATGGTTAAAGTTATTTGATAGGAATCCATTATATACAAAATTGGTTGATAAATATGAAGTTAGAGATTATGTAAAAAATTTGATAGGTGAAGAATATTTAATACCATGTTTAGGTGTTTATGATAATGTTAATGAAATAGATTTTGAACAATTGCCTAATCAATTTGTTTTAAAAACAACACATGATTCTGGAACTGTTGTTATATGTAAAAATAAAAAAAATTTTGACATATCAAAATCAAAAAAATTTTTAAGTAAAAGATTAAAAAGAAAATATTTTTATTTGTGGAGAGAATGGCCTTATAAAGATGTAAAGCCACGTATAATTGCAGAAAAATATATGGAAGATAAAACATATAAAGGTATTAATGATTATAAATTTTATTGTTTTAATGGAGACCCTAAGATTATGTTTATAATATCAGAAAGGAATATAAAGCCTAAAATATCCTTTTATGATATGAATTTTAATAAACTAGATATGCATCAAACATTTTCTGATTATAATAAAAAAATTAAAAAACCTAAAAATTTTGAAAAAATGATCAAATTTTGTAAAATTTTAGGGAAAAACTTTCCTCATGTAAGAATTGACTTTTATGAGTGCAATGATCAACTATATTTTGGAGAATTAACTTTTTTTGATAGTGCGGGTTTTGATAAATTTTCGCCAGATAAATATAATGATATTTTAGGTGAATGGATAGATTTAGAAAGAGTTAATAAATATAATCATTAAATTTATTAATTTAAGTAATTGAAAATCTCCCTAAATTAGAAAGATTGGTGTTAATATTGAAAAAAATTTTATTTGTTATTGGTAGCCTACAAATAGGTGGGGCAGAGACTGTTATGGTAGATATTTTAAATAATATTTATAAAGATTTTGATATAACAGTTTTATTAATTGAAAAACGTGGAGAGTTGTTAAAAAGTATATCGCCTAATATAAAATTGAAATATTTAACTAAAGGTGATGAATTTTGCAAATCTTCATTAGAAAAATTTTATAATAAAGTTAAACGAAGTTTAATTTATAGATATTTTGGTAAAAGCAAATTGTATGTAAATTATGTATATAAAAAAATTTTAAAAACTAAATATGATACGGAAATTGCTTTTTTAGCTGGGTTACCTTCTAATCTTGTTAAAATGAGTCCAAATAATAGTCAAAAAATAGTTTGGATACATGCTAGTGTTACTAAAGATGATGTGACAACATATGAAAAATATTCAACTATTTGTAATTCTTTTGATAAGATAATAGGTGTTAGTGAATCATGTATTAATATTTTTGAAGAAACGTTTCCTGAAAGTAAAGGAAAAATTGAACTAATTCATAATTATGTTGATATAAATAAAATTATAAATAAATCAAATTTGGAAAACATTTCATTTGATTCAGATAAATTAAACATTTTATCAATTGGAAGAATTGTATCAGAAAAAGGTTTTGATAGAATTATAAATATTGCCAAAAAATATGAAAATAAAATAAATTTTTATATTATAGGTGATGGACCATTAAAAGATAAGTTGATGCATAGTTTGGTAGAACAAAAAATTAATAATGTTATTTTTTTAGGACTAAAGAAGAATCCTTATCCTTATATAAAAAAATGTGATGCTTTTTTACTCAGTTCACGTAGTGAAGCTTATCCGACTGTTGTAATTGAGGCAATGGTTTTAAATAAAAGTATTATAGCAACAGATGTTCCAGGGGTTAGAGAAATTTTGAATGAATATTCAGATAAAGTAATTATTCCTAATTTGGATAATAGTATTGATGAAGGTTTAAATATATGGTTAAGCAAAAAAAATGATAATAAAAATTTAACTAATAATTTTAAAAAAATAAACGATGACAATTTAAGAAAAGTAAAAAAATTATTTGAGTATGGTGATTAACATGAAAACAGATAAATTTACAAAATTATTAATTTTATTTATTATATTACAACCTTTATATGATATTTTTATTTATTTTCTAAATAATGTAATTAATTTTGATTTACCATTCATATCATTTGTTCGCCCATTAATTTCAATTGGAATTTATTTATATTTATTGTTTAGCTATAAAATTTCAACTAAAGAAAAATTAATTTCATTTATCTATTTATCTATTTATGGAATTTATTGTATCTTACACTTAATAAATATAAGAAACAATTTCTTTGAACTATCTTATGGCAATATGTTTAATGAAATAAGATATTTGTGCAATTATGGATATTTTATAATACAATTGATTAATTTTTATTTTATTTTTAAAATTGTCAATAAAGAAGATAGAAAAAAAATCTTAATTTCTTTCAATTTAGCTATTGGTTTAATGACATTAATGTATTTTATTTCAGTTATTACTAACACATCCCCATTAACGTATATTTTTTCTGAAGGAAAGGAAGGATGGCGTGGTTGGTCTGTTTCAGCACACTATATAGGTCATTCAATTATTTATGCTTTACCTGTCATAATTTACACGATTTTTGAAAAAAAATATATAAATAAATGGTATAAATATTTGTTTTTTACTTGCATTTTGATTCCACCTTTTTATTTAGTAGGAACAAAAACACCTTTATTTATGACTTTATTTATAGTCCTATTTTATACATTAATGAAAATAATTGTTTCAATAAAAGATAAAAAAATAAGTAAGGATACAATATATTTTATAACAATTTCTTTAGTTTTAATATCAACATTCAATTTAACTTACGGATATGCCAATTTTAAAAATCAAATAAGCATTTCTGAGGGGGATGAAACTGGCGATATCAATTTAATAGAAGATAATATAGATGATTATGAAGATTCAACAATGCAAGAAAATCCTGATTTATCTACTTTTGAAAATAGAATGGTATATACATTATATAAATATAGAGATATAAAGAGTTCAGTTTTTGATAATAGAACAATTCAAAAAACATTAAATAAATATTTGTATTCTATAAGCCCTATTAAGGATAAAATATTTGGCTATGGTCATGATACAATGCCTAATTGTAATTGGGTAGAAACTGATGTTTTAACTATATTTTATTGTTATGGATTGGTTGGATTTTTATTAATAATAGTTTTACCATTAGGTTATATTGCAATCAATGGTTTAAAATGTTTATTTAATATTAAAAAAATGTCAATTTCTAAATTTATTTTAGGTTTTGGATTTGGTTTATCTTTGGCGATACTTTACTTTGTTGGATATACTATGCAATTTGCTCAAACTGTTTTTTATTTAATTATTCTTTTAATTATCGCAAGTAATTTATTTACTAAAAAAACAAACAAAAAAATTAAAAGAGATTATTTATTTATGATAAATGATTTAAGTATAGGTGGAGCAGAAGTTGGCATGGTTGATGTTGTTAATGAATTATCAAAAAATGGAAATAAGGTAGATATTGTATTATTACGAAAAAGAGGACCTTTATTAGAAAAATTGGATAAAAATATCAATGTTTATGAAATTTTAAATTCTGATTATAACAAAATAAAGAAAAAAATTTATCATATATTTTATATGATAGGTGGCCCATTTATAAAATATGTTTATAAAAAAACTATAAAAGATGATTATAATACTGAAGTTGCTTATTTAGAAGGATATCCATCCATTTTTATTGCATCTAGTAACAATGAAAATTCAACTAAAATAGCATCAATAAGAGTAGGATTAAAAAATCATAAATTAAAAGCTCACAAAATTCCATGGGGAGAACAACTTGTTAAAAATTCTTATAAAAAAATGGATTATATTTATACAGTTTCTGATTTAACTACACAAGAATTTTTAGAAAAATATCCTTTTTGTGAAGGGAAAACAAGTACTATTTATACTTATTTTAATGTTGATGATATTGTAAAAAAAGCAAAAGAAAAAATAGATTATAAATTTGATCAAAATATGATTAATTTTTTGGCAGTTGGTCGTTTCAATACTCAAAAAGGATATGATAGATTAATAGAAGCTTTTTCAAAAGTAGTTCAAAAAAATCCAAATGTTTTGTTACATTTTTTAGGAAAGTATGATACTGAAGAAGGAAAAAAAGTTATTGATTTAATTGAAAAAAATAATATTAAAGATAAGGTAATACTTCACGGAGTAAAATCTAATCCTTATCCATATATGAAACAATGTGACTGTTTGATTAGTTCTTCTTTATATGAGGGATATCCAAGAGTTATTAATGAAGCTTTATGCTTGAAAAAAATTTGTATAGGAACAAATGTTACTGGTACAAAAGAAGCGTTAAAAAATGGTAAAATGGGTCTTTTAGTAGATGATTCAATTTCAGGATTGGAAAAAGGAATGCTAGATTTTATAAATGATAAAAATATTTATGATAAATATAAAGAAGAAATCGAAAAATTTGATGGTAACAAAGAAAGTTATTTTAAAGGTTTAGAAAAAATCAGCAATAAAAAGAAGAAAATGATTATATATATGCCAAAGTTATCTTTTGGAGGCATGGAAAAAGCTTTAGTTAATTTAATTAATTATGCTAAGTTAAATGAAAAATATGATTTAACGTTATATTTAGTATATAAGGGTGATATGAATTATTTAGAATTATTACCTAAAAATATTAAAATAATTATTGCATGTCCAAATAAATGGAATTTATTTGGAAAAGTAACAGCATTTATAAAATTAATTTTTAGATATATTTATCAAATATTTGTTAAATATGATATTGCCATTTCATATTCTTATCAGCATCCAATTCTGACTTCTTTAACTAGATTAAGTAGTGAAAATAGTATAGTTTACATTCATTCAAATTTAATTGATGGAATGGATAAAAAATTACTACAAAAAAGAATAAAAAAGTGTAAATATGAAAAATTTAAAAAAATAATTTGTGTTTCAGAAGATTCAAAAAAATCTTTGATAGAATTAATTCATAGAAAAAATAATATATATGTTTTAAATAATGTAATAGATGGTGATAAAATATTGTTACTATCTAATGAAAAAATAGATGATTTTGCTTTTGACAATGGTACTATATATTTTGTTAATATTTGTAGACATTTTGAGAATCATAAAAGGCTTTTAAGAATAATCGATGCTACTAAAAGATTAAATATAGAAGGTTATAAATTCGAGGTCATTTTTATAGGTGATGGTGAAGATCATCAATTATACGTTGATAAAATAAAGGAATTAAACATTAAAAATATCCACTTATTGGGAAAGAAACAAAATCCATATAAATATCTTAAAAATTCTTCATGTCTGTTATTATCTTCAATAAGAGAAGGATATCCTGTTGTGTTTGTTGAATCTCTTGTACTTAATATTCCAATTGTAACAACTAATGTTTCTGATGCAAAAAAAGATATTAAAAATAAATATGGAATAGTAGTTTCAAATAATGATGAAGCAATTTATGATGGTATGAAAAAATTTATTAATGAAGGATTTAAAATTAAATATAATTTTGATTATATTCAGTATAATCAAAAAATTTATTATGAAACTATAAAAATATATGAGGAGTGATTTTTGTATGAAAAAATTGATGATATTAATATTAACATCAATATTATTGATTGTAGGCATTTGTATATATTTTAATTTCAAAGAGAGAAAAATAGCAATTTTTGCTTATCATAAAATTGTTCCACAAGAAATAAAAAATGAATATTATAAAGATAATAAATGGGTAGATACAGTTGAAAGATTTGAAGAACAAATGAAATATTTATATGAAAACAATTATAAAACCATATCAATGAGTGAATTTGAAAATTGGCGAAATACTGATAAAAAATATCCAATAAAAACAGTAATGATAACTATAGACGATGGTGATTTAGGAATTTATTATGAAATTTTACCTATTTTGAAAAAATATAATTTCAAAGCAACTATGTTTATTATTGGTAATAAAATTAATGATGTATCAGAAGAATATAATCCTGCAAAACAGCAATTCATTGGTAGAGATTTATTAGAATCTATAAAAAAAGAGTATCCTAATTTAGAAATCCATAGTCATTCATTTGATTTACATAATCTAAATACAAAAGATTTATCTTTAGAAGAAGTAAAAAATGATTTTATCAAAATGCAAAAATTTGAAACTAATATTTTTTGTTATCCATATGGTACTTCGTCTGAAAAAATAAAGCAAGTATTAGAAGAAAATAATTATAAAATGGCATTTACTCTTGATAAATCTAATTTATCTTCAAAAAAAAATGATAAGTATGAAATTTCAAGAATAGGAATTAACTATGAAACTTCATTCTTAAATTTTAAAAAATGGTTAATTAAACAATTTATAATGTGAGGTTAATATGAAACGAGTTATGTTTATAAGTAGTGTTGGAGGTCATTTAACACAGCTTTTAGAACTTAAAACTATTTTTAAAGATTATAATTATGTTTTAGTTACTGAAAAAAATGACGTTACTAAAGACATGAAAAAAAAATACAAAATGGAATATTTAATTTATGGTTCTCGAGAATATTTATTTAAATATGTATTTATCTTTTTATTTAATATTTTTAAATCATTTTATTTGTTTTTTAAATATCGTCCTAATGTTATTGTTACAACGGGGACTCATACAGCGGTTCCAATGTGTTATATTGGTAGATTATTTGGTAAAAAAGTAATATTTATCGAAAGTTATGCAAAAAGAACAAGTCCTACGTTATCAGGTAGGCTTGTTTATCCAATTGCTAGTACATTTATAGTACAATGGGAAACTATGTTGGAATTTTATCCTAAAGCAAAATATTTTGGAGGTATTTATTGATGATATTAGTAACGTTAGGCACACAAAAACAATCTTTTAATAGATTATTAGATATGATTGAAAAAAGTAATATAAATGATAAAATAATTGTTCAAGCTGGATATACGAAATATAAAAGTAAAAAAATGAAAATGCTTGATTTTGTTGATTATCAAGAAATGGATAAATTAATAAAGCAAGCTGATTTAATAATAACTCATGGTGGTACCGGTTCAATTGTAACAGCAATAAAGCAAGGAAAAAAAGTAATTGCCTGTCCTAGATTAAAAAAGTATGGTGAGCATGTAGATGATCACCAAAAACAAATTGTAGATATTTTTTCTGAAGTAGGATATATATTAAAACTAGATGAAAATGACAATTTGGATGAATTAGTACAAAAAATTCAAACAAAAAAAATGATTCCATTCAAATCAAATACAACTAATTTTATCAATAATTTAAAAAAGGAAATAGAGTGTTAGTTTATGTGTGATATTAAAGTAAGCGTTTGTTGTATTACATATAATCAAGAAAAATATATAGAACAAGCTATTAATAGCTTTCTTAATCAAAAAACAAATTTTGATTTTGAAATAATAATTCATGATGATGCATCTACTGATGGTACTATAAATATATTAAAAAAATATCAAAAAAAATATCCAGATAAAATTATTTTGATGTTAGAAAAAGAGAATCAATATTCAAAGTGTCCAAATTCTGTGTTAGACATTACTTTTAAAAAAGCAAAAGGTGTTTATATTGCTCTTTGTGAAGGTGATGATTTTTGGTGCGATGATAATAAATTACAAAGACAGATTGAATATATGGATTTAAATAATAATATTTGTTTGTGTTCACATAATACTCGGGTTATTAATGAAAATGGAAATGACATAGATTTAATGATTCCTTATGAAGAAGGAATTGTAACAATTGAAAATTTTTTATCTAATAACTCTAGTATGCATACTTCTTCAATGTTATTTAGAAAAAAAGATGTTTTAAAACTTCCAAATTACTATTATGAAGCAACAGTAGGAGATTTACCTTTAAAATTACATTTATTGTCTAAAGGTAATTGTTATCATTTTAATAATGTGATGTCATGTTATAGAACTAATGCTATTAATTCATGGAGTGTAGCTCAAAAGAATAATGATATTGTTAAACAAAAAAATTTTGAAATGGAAATTCAAATATATAATTCTTTCAACAAAGAAACAAAATATCTTTATGATAATTTGATTAAAAATAAAATTTTATATAGAAGTTTTTGCTATTTCAAGGATAAAAATGACTTAAATGAAATAAAAAAAGAAAAATATGAAAAATATTATAAGAAATTATCATTAAATGAAAAAATAAAATTACAATTAAAAAACAGTAAAGTTATATATAAACTTTATTCAAAATTAAAGAAGGTATTACATGAAAGAAAGAAATTATAATATAGATTTATTAAGAATTGTTTGTTGTTTTTCAGTAGTTATAATTCATTATGTAGCTATTTTATGGTATGATTCAAAATTAGGTTCATTTGATTGGGACTTGGAGCTTTAATAGATGCACTTGTTAGATTTTGTGCCCCTGTATTTTATATGATTTCAGGTGCGTTATTTTTAAGTAAAAAAGAAATTAATATGAAAAAAATTTTTTCTAAAAATATTTTGAAAATTTTAATAATTATTGCTGTATGGTTACCTATACATGGAATTTTTTCTTATTATAAATATGGGAACGAAATTATCGGACTAAATTCTTTTATTCAAATATTTAAAGAGATTATAGATAATCAATATCAATTTTGGTTTTTATTTCCATTATTATCTATGTATATATGTTTGCCAATTTTGAAAAAAATTTCAGAAGATAAAAAAGTAACAAAATATTTTATAATATTATTTTTCATTTTTCAAATAATTAGGCAATCAATAATTCCAATAATAGGGAATGGATATAAAATAAAAATTATAAATTTATTTGTTCCAGATTTAGTTTTAGGTTATATTGGATATTTTTTACTTGGATATTATTTGTTCAATAATAATTTAGATAAGAAAAAAATTCAACTATCATATCGTTTGGGTGTTTTATCGGTTGTAATAGCAATTATTGGAACCGTTTGTATTTCTATTATGGCAAACAAAAAAATTGATATGTTTTTTGGATATTATATGATAACTACTTTTTTTGCTTCTATAGCTGTATTTAACTATTTTAAATATGATGTTAAAACTAAATTTACAAAGTTTATACCATTTATTTCTGAATGTACAATGGGAATATATATATTTCATAATTTAGTTAAATGGTCTTTTGAAATGTTGGATGTTATGGTCTTTATTGGGCCTACATTCATAACTATTCCAGTATTTTCAATATTAAATATTATTATTTGTATAATAATTACTGTTATAATAAAAAAGATTCCGTTTATAGGTAAATGGCTAGTTTGAGGTGATTTTGTGAAAAATGAAAATATAAAAAATGAAGTAATTTCTTCCTTAATTTGGAAATTTTTAGAGCGTATTGGAACTCAAGGTGTTCAATTTATTGTTTCAATTATATTAGCAAGATTATTACTTCCAAGTGATTATGGAGTAGTATCTATGATATTGGTTTTTACAGCAATTGCTAATGTTTTTATTCAAACAGGATTTAGTACATCATTGATTCAAAAAAAAGATTCTGATGAATTGGATTTTTCATCAGTATTCTATATTAGCTTATTGATTGCGTCAATTTGTTATGTGATATTGTTTTTTTCAGCACCTATTATAGCTAGTTTTTATAATATGCCTGCTATTACTTCGATATTAAGAGTTATATCATTGACATTATTTTTTGGAGCAATTAATTCGGTTCAAAATGCAAGAATTGCTAAAGAAATGAAATTTAAAAAATTATTTTTAAGTAGTTTAGTGGCTATTTTAATATCTGGAGCTACAGGAGTTTTAATGGCTTATAAAGGATTTGGACCATGGGCATTGGTAGGCCAACAAATTGCTAATTCTATAGCAACAACAATTATTCTATGGTTTACTTCTGGTTGGCAGCCAAAATTAATGTTTTCAATTAATAGAGTAAAGTCATTGTTATCTTATGGTTGGAAAATATTATGCTCAGCTCTTTTAGATACTATTTATCAAAATATTTATAATTTAGTTATTGGTAAATTTTATAGTAGTAGTACTTTGGGTAATTATAATAAAGGTGAACAATTTCCTAAATTAATTGCTGTTAATGTTGATGGTGCAATAAGTTCAGTAATGTTACCAGCCTATTCAAAACAACAAGATAGAAAAGACAAATTAAAGAAAATGGTTAGAAGATCTATAGTAACTAGTTCGTTGTTGTTATTTCCTATGATGTTTGGATTGGCGGCTGTAGCAGAAACTGTTGTTAAAGTACTGCTAACAGAAAATTGGCTAGGGTGTGTTCCGTTTATGCAATTATTATGTATTGTTTATGCTTTATATCCTATTAATACTGCAAATTTACAGGTGATAAAAGCATTAGGAAAAAGTGATTATTTTTTAAAACTAGAAATAATTAAAAAAGTTATTGGATTATTTGCTTTAATAGTAACTTTACCATTTGGTGTTCTTCAAATGGCTATTGGACAAGTATTAGTAGCTATTTTATCAACTTTTATAAATGCTTTCCCTAATCGCAAGTTATTAAATTATAATTATTTTGAACAAATAAAAGATTTGTTTCCAAGTTTAAGCATTTCAATTATAATGTTTATAATTGTGTATTCATTTAATTTTATCAATTTGAATATGTATATTTTATTGTTTATTCAAATATTAGTTGGAGTAATTATATATTTTGGATTAGCTTATATTTTCAAATTGGAATCATTAAATTATATGATAGAAATATTAAAATCGTTTTCAAAAAAGAAAGAGGCGTTAAAATGAAATTAGGAATAATGCAACCATACTTTTTTCCATATTTAGGTTATTTTAGTTTAATAAAAAATACTGATCAATTTATATTATTTGATACTGTACAATTTATAAAACATGGTTGGATTGAAAGAAATAGAATATTGAAGCAAGGAGGAGATTGGCAATATGTTGCAGTTCCTTTAGAAAAACATTCTTTAGACACAAAAATTATGGATATTAAGATAAAAAATAGTGAAGATTGGAAAAATAAAATTTTAAGTCAATTAACTCAATATAAAAGAAAAGCTCCATATTATAATCAAACAATAGAAGTTGTAAAAAAAGCTTTAGATATTGATACTGATAGTATTGTAGTTTTAAATAAACATATTTTAGAAGTAGTATGTGAATATTTAGGATTTTGTCCTAATATTAAGATTTTCTCAGAAATGAATTTAAAAATAGAAGAGGCAAAAGCGCCTGACGAATGGGCTTTAAATATTTGTGTTGCTATGGGTAATGTAAATGAATATTGGAATCCTCCAGGAGGAATTAGTTTTTTCGATAAAACAAAATATGATAAAAAGAATATCGAATTAAAATTTCAATCTATTAACTTACAACCTTATGTTCAAAGAATTGGTTACTTTGAGCCAGGATTATCTATAATTGATGTTATGATGTTTAATCAACCAAGTGATATATTAAAATTTTTAGATGATTATAAATTTATAGAACCTGAAGTGGAGAAAACTTTATGCAAGAAGTAGGTGGATATATTGAATTTGGTGGTTTAATTAATAAGCCTTATCATAAAAATTGTCTTGATTTTAATAGTTCAAGAAATGCATTAAAGTATTTTATAAGATTTAATAAAATTAAAAAAATTTATTTACCATTTTATTTGTGTGAAGTGGTTTATAGAGCTTGTGTAGATGAAAAATGTGATATTGTTTTATACCATATCGATAAAGATTTTATGCCTATACTTGATGATTATGATGGCTACTCATATATTTATTTAGTTAATTATTATGGGTTGATTTCAAATGATAAAATAAAAAAGATGATGAATAAATATAAAAATTTAATAGTAGATAATACTCATTCTTTTTTTCAAAAGCCAGTAACAAATTCTATATATAATTGCAGAAAATATTTTGGAGTTGCTGACGGAGCATATTTATATAGTAACATTAAAAAAAATGATGAAATAGAACCCTATGTTGTTAATGATAAAATAGAACATTTAATAGGACGATTAGAAGAAAATGCAGCCACTTATTATACTGAATTTTCTAATAACGATAAAAAATTTGATAAAGGTAATATTTATAAAATGTCAAATTTTTCTAAGATTATAATGGGAGCTATTGATTATAAAAGTTCTTATAAAATAAGAATAGATAATTTTAATTATTTAAATGAAAAATTAAAAAAGTTTCAGAAATTATCTTTACCTAATAATTTAACTTTTATGTATCCTTTATATGTTGATGAAGGAAAAAAAGTAAGAGATTATTTGATTTCTAAAAAAATATATATACCTAAATTGTGGCCTAATATTGTTGAAGAAAACAATTTAAGTAAAATAGAATTAGAATATATAAATAATATTTTGCCATTGCCAATTGATCAACGATATTCTAAAGAAGATATGGACTTTATTATAAGTAGTTTGGAGGAGAAAAATGTATAAATTAAGAGAACTAGAAAGAAAAGATATTAAAGAAATTAATAAATGGCGTAATGACCCAGAATTGATTAGTTTTTTAGGAGCACCATTTAGATATATCAATGAAGAAATTGATATGCTTTGGTTTGATAATTATATGAAAAATCGAAATATTTTCGTTAGGTTAGCAATTGTAGGTGACGATGACAAAATTTTGGGCTTGGCAAGTTTAACAAATATTGATTATATAAATAGAAGTGGTATTGTTCATTTTATGATTGGCCAA
>NBJMC04201__coassemble_616_pt1 | contig 25000 bp, 28 predicted proteins | sample NBJMC04201__metabat2_high_PE_001 | metagenome-assembled genome bin NBJMC04201
CATCAGCATCCTTTAAAATTTTAAATAAAATTTCATAACGTTCTAAATTCTCTTTAGATATTTCATAATTTTCAGCTGTTAAATCCATATTTTTATCATCCATAGAATGTCCTTCACAAATAGCTTTTAAAATTGCCATATTTTGTGGATCTTGATAAATATTACTAGTAACTACTTTTTCTATTTTTCTTGCAGACGCTAATCCATGAAATGTATCTTCATTATCATCTACTCTACCAATATCATGATATATAGCAGCATCTGTTAATATTTGTAAATCTATATCACTTATTTTAAAATAAGTACCTAAAATAAATGAAAATAGTAATACTTTTTCAGAATGATGCAGCCCATGAAATACAGTTTTATAAAGATATTTATCTTTAATTGTTTTTATAATATCTATAACTTTATTTTTGTTTTTATCATCAAGATAACCATCAACTATTCCATTATTAATTAAGTTAATTAAAATGTTTTTCATAATTTTTTACTCCATCTACTTGCTCTATATATTCCTTTGGAGAAAGTTCATATATTTTTTCTATTTCTTCTCTTGTTAAATCAAAAAATTTAATTGCATTAACATCACGATCTTTTTCAGGCTCACAATAATGCCAAACACCATTATAATAATACTTTATTGCTGCATGGGTCATATCGTTTTTCTTACAAATTACCGTTTGCGAAGGTATATCTAAAAATGAAAGAAGTAATCTAAATAAATTAACATATCCATCACATACAGCTTTTTTAGAATTTAATGCTCCAAAAGATGAATTTATTATTGCCATTCTTCTTAAAATGTATTTTTTATTTTCTAAAGAAGATTCCAATAATTTCTGATAATTTTTATTACGATAATTTAATCCATCATAATCATATTTTAAATATGAGATAACAAACTTGTATATATAATATATTTGTTGTTCTTTATCTAATTTTTCTAGATTTAAATTTGCTAATATTTTTTTTACTTTGACATATAAATCTTGAATTTGATATATGTCTAATGTATATATTTCATCATGAAAATAAATATGTTCTCCAAATCTAATATTGGAACTATTCATATTATATTTATTTTTCAATAAAGTTCTTATATTAGGATTAGAAAACAATTGAGCATACATTTTAATATCCAGTATATTTATTGAAGTATCCATTGTATTATTTATATAATTTTCTATATCTCCTAAATCAATAATTGGACATTCACAAATAACTACATGTTCTAAACTTTTCTTATTATCTATTCCTTTTATTATTTTCAAATTTGAATTACAAAACAATCTCAAACTTTTAAGTTTACTCAGATTAGAAATATCTAGTATTTCAATATTCTCATCATAAACTATTTCTAATTCTTTTAAGTTAATTAAATCATTTATCTCATAAAAATCAGTTATTGTATTTATGTTAGTAGTTTCATTAAAAGAAGATAAATTGGGTCCAACAATTCTTAATTTTTTTAAATTTTTTAATTTAGATATTCCTTTGATACTATCACAATCAGTCACTGTTATTTCAGTTATACAATCTAATTCTTCTTGAGTAAAAGTACCATCAAAACCAAAAAAGTTTTTTCTTTTACCTAATTTTATTAAATTTTTTAATATAATTGGCGCTAAACTACTATTAAGTTCCATAAAATTTCTCTCCTAAAACATATCTATTATTTTATCCAATCTATCAATAACTTTAAAGCCTTTATCTTTATTTAAATCCCTTGAAAATTGAATTCCAATTCCACCTTCTTTTTCCCATTCCTTTAAATTACCAGAATAATCATCTATTAAAATTGCATCCTTACTTAAACATATTTTTGTTTTTGATATTTCTCTTGGAACTGGAATAATGGTTACATCTTTAAAATATTTTCTTATGTGATTTATTTTGGCTACAGCCTCATCTAATGAGTTAACATGTGTTAATATAAATACATTAAATTTATTTGAATTATATATTTTTTTTAAGCAATTAAATCCATCATTAATAATTGGAGTCAAAGTTAATAATTGTTTCCAATTCAAATTAGAGAAAAACTCTTGCATTTTTTCTGGATTTTTTCTATCAACTTCTAATCTATCTAGCATATCATAAGTTACACCAATAGTATCCATTATAACGCCATCAAAATCAATGTATAAATTTTTCATAAAACCACCTTTAAATATTATATCATATTTTAAATAATTTAGTGTATTTCTTTAATATTATTAATAAAATTAAGCTAAATATAAAAATACCATAATTAATAATAAGATTATTTTTTATTAATAAAGGTAAAAATAAAGTTGTTGTTATATTACTTGCCATATGAAGTATTATTGGTGCTTTAATATTATTATATTTTTCATAAACAAATATTAATATAAACCCAATAATTAAAGCATACAAAATTTGAATTATATTAATATGAATGATTGCAAAGAAAATTGTTGTAATTAAAATTGATTTCATATTAGAGTATTTACTTTTTAATTCATTATAGGTAATTCCTCTAAACATTAACTCCTCTATAATTGGTCCTAATATTCCTGTTGATAATAAAGTAACCGCGACATTACTATTATTATCAAATAAAGAAGTTTTTAATGCAAAATTAAGATAATAAGCAAAAACATTATACATTAAACTCAATATAACTCCTAAAATTATTAAATAAAAATAATTTATTTTAGTATTTATTTGTTTTTTATATTTTTTATAATCATTAATTAATAATGGTATAAATATAATTGCAACTATTAATGCTACATATATTTGTTTTGTGGATAAATAATCATTAAATAAATTGACATCATTACCATTTGATACATAATAATAAGATAATAAAAATATTAATATAAATTGAAATAAAAAATATATTAATGGCCATTTAATAATTTTCATATCATTCACCGTTTTTATTATATAATAAAAAAATAAATAAAACAATAAAAAAAGTTAACTTGCGTTAACAATTATTTTAATGCTTCTAATAATTCAGCTTTTTTCATTGTTGAATAACCTTCAACTTTTTTTTCTTTAGCTAATTCTCTTAATTCAGCTACAGTCTTACTAGATAAGTCATTTTTTTCTTCTTTTTTCACTTCTTTAGTTTCTTTTTTTACAGTTTTTGTAACTTTACCTTCTAAAGCATCTTTAGCAGTATTAACTAATTGTGTAAATGCAGCTGGATTATCAATAGCTATTTCACTTAACATTTTACGGTTGATTTCAATTTCAGCTTTAGTTAAGCCATTGATAAATTTAGAATAACTAATATCATTTTGTCTACAAGCTGCATTAATTCTTGTAATCCATAATTTACGGAAATCTCTTTTCTTTTGTTTTCTATCACGATATGCATATTTTCCTGAATGCATAACTTGTTCATTAGCACTACGATATAATCTATGTTTACTTCCAAAGTAACCTTTAGCTTGTTTCATTACTTTTTTATGTCTAGCACGACTAATAGTTCCACCTTTAACTCTTGCCATATTCTTTTACCTCCTTATATTAAATCCTTAATTCTTCTGTAATCACTATTACTTAATGTAGATGCTGTTCTACCATTTCTATTGCTTGCAGCATTTTTCTTTCCAGTATTATGTCTTGTACCTGGGTGTCCAATTTTAATAGTACCACCTGGTCTTACTTTACAAACTTTACTAGTTCCTTTATGTGTTTTCATTTTTGGCATAATTCATTCCTCCTATTTTTCTTTCTTTGGGCATAATATCATTGACATAATTCGCCCTTCTAATTTAGGTTGTTGTTCAATAATCGCAACATCTTCTTGTGCAGTTGCAAAGCGAATTAAAACATCTTTACCTAATTCTGGGTGAGCCATTTCTCTCCCTTTAAATCTCACTGTAGCTTTTACTTTGTGTCCTTTTTCTAAATATTTAGCACTATTTTTTACTCTAGTATTAAAATCATGAACATCTATAGTTACAGATAAACGATATTCCTTCATTTCTAAATTTGCTTCTCTTTGTTTTTTTAAATTTTCTTTAGTTCTTTTTTTATTTTCATATTTAAATTTGTTATAATCCATAATTTTACAAACTGGTGGATTACCCTTTGGATTAATTAAAACTAAATCAAATCCTGCATAATTGGCTAAAGTTAAAGCATCTTTTATATTTTTTGTTCCTAATTGTTCTCCTTTAGGACCTATTACCATAACTTCTTTAGCTCTAATTTGTTCATTAATTAATGAATCTCTTTCTTTACTTGCGATAAATTGACACCTCCAACAATAAAAAAGTAGACACAACAGTATCCACCCTTATAAACGCAATCAAAAAATTTGGCTTATAACCCATAGCTAATGTGCTATCAGGTGGAGAATACTCGCTTTCCTTTTTCATTTCGTATATAATTATACCATTATTTATTTATTTGTCAAGAAATTTATCTAATTTTCTACAACAAACTTTGAAATATATCCAAATACTTTATTAACACTACCTTCTACTACACTTGCTATAGAATTTGAAATATTTAAACCTAACTGTGAAAACTTTGTTTGATAATTTTTATTAGTATTTTCTAAATAATTTTCTAAATTAACATCTTTTCCATTTTTTATATCTTCTTCAAACTGTTTAATTTGTTCTTGAGTAAGCGTTACTTGTTCTCTTTTTTTATATTCATAATATCCATATTTATTACTAATAAACATTGTTAGGAATATTGCAAATAAAATTATTAAAACAATTCTAAATATTTTAGTTCTTAATTTAGTTTTCATTTAATAGCTCCTTTATTGAATATGCTAAAGCATCTATTGAATTATTTACTTGCTCAAATGTATTTGTATTACCACCTAGTTCTATTAATAAAACATTATTATTTAAATCCTGATTAAAATTATCAACATATTTATTATATATTCCTCTTGTAATACCAGGATATTTTTCATTTAATATATCATTTAATTTATTAGCTAATGTTATGTTGTCTTTATAATTTACATTTTGTACAAACATTATTTTTGCGTACTCTTCATTATTTATTTTAATTGTTGTATTATTAACTGCATCTCTATGTAAATCAATTATTAAGTCAAAATCATATATTTTTAATTTATCACTTAAAAATTCTCTTGTTGCTTTATAACTATCATCAAATTCTAAATTGTTATCTTCTAAGTATTCTACCACACTTCTTTCTTCTACTATTGTTTCTACTTGTAAAGAATTTAATTTTTCTTGTAATATTAATGATGCATAACTTATTGTATTATCTATATATTTTTCATTAGGATGCGTGCTATATATATATACTCTAGGATTATCCACAAAATTATTTTGAATATAAGCAAATGTTTGAATATCTTTTTCATAAGCAAATACTTTATCCATAATAGTAATAGGATTTTTTAAATCAAATTTAAATAATTTATATGTTAAATTTGTATCTAAATTTTCATTGATTAAGTAATAATTTGATTTTTGTAATAGTTTTTTTACAAATAATTCATTACTGTTTAATTCAATTTTTTTAAGAAGAAAATTAACAACCAAAAACAAAATACAAATAATTATTAAAAATACAATAAAGTTTACTCTTTTTGGTTTTTTTAATTTCATTTTCTTCATATACTCACCTATTTTAATATACTAGTAATTATAATATATTAGAACAGAAAAAAATGTCAAAAAAAAAGTTATTTAATTAACTTTTTCTAATGTTTCTAATATTGGTGGAATAAATTGTTTTTTTCTTGATACTATATCTTTTAAATAATACCCTTGTTTTAATCTTTCTAATTTATAACTTTCTAATATTATATTATATGATTCATCATTATATAATATATAAGATCCATTATTTATTATATCTGTAACAAATAATAAAACAATCTTATAATTTTCATTTAATGAAATTTTATTAAGTATTTTTACATATTCATCTTTTTCATTTAATATATAATCAACATCTGTAGTAAACACTTGTCCTACACCAATGTTTAAGTTATCATAATTAAATTTTTTAAAATCTTTATATATTATATCTTCCTTAGAAATTCCTTCTAATGAAGATCCTGCTTTAAACATATTCATTCCATATTCTTGATAATTAACTGATGTAATTTCTTCTAATTCTAATACTGCTTCTTTATCAAGTTTTGTTGTTGTTGGAGACTTTAATAGTAAAGTATCTGATAATATACCAGATAACATTGCTCCTGCTATATTTTGTGGAATTACAATTTTATTTTCTTTAAATAAATTATAAATAATTGTATTAGAACTTCCAACAGCCATATTTCTAAAGTTAATTGGCATTGATGTTGCAAGTGTTCCCAATTTATGATGATCAACAACTTCTACAATTGTAGCCTCTTCCAATCCATCAACACTTTGTTCTTTTTCATTATGATCAACTAAAATAACTTTTTTAGGTTGTTTTAAATTTGAAAGTGTTAATGGAAGTAATCCTAAACATTCACCTTTTTTATTAATTACTGGATAATTAGTATGTTTAGTTTTTGCAACTAATTCTTTAAATGTTGAATAGTAATCATTTTCATTTATTACAACAGGATCTTTAAAAGCAACATTTTCAATATAATTACTAAGACTTATTAATTTAGAAGTATGAAATGTATCAAATTTAGTTTTAATAATATTTACTTTATTTTTTTTAGCTAATTCATAATTATTTATAGATAATTCCCCATCACCTACTATTATAATTAATTTTGCTTTAGAATTAATAACATATTCCAAAATATTATTTCTATCACCTATAATTACTATATCATCATGATTTATTTTTTTACTTTGGATAAATGTTGTACTTCTAAATGCAGCTGCCATTATATTTCCTTCAATTTCATCATCAAATTTTAATACTTCAACACCTTCTAAGGAATCAACAATATTTTTATAAGATGTTTTTAAGTGAGTAAAATTTCCTTGAATTAAATCTTTAGCTAGTTCTTTTAAAGTAACAAGACCTATTAATTTTTTATTTTCATCAACTATTGGTAATCCTGTTAAATCATTTTGATGCATATAATTAAAACCTGCATTAATTGATTCATTTTTATTTAAATAATAATTTTTTTTATATTCTATATCTTTTATTTGTAATTTAACATCATTTAAATATTTTGGTGCTTTTAAATTAAAATAATTTAAAGCATATTTTGTTTCTTTATTAATTTCCCCTAAACTTGCTGGTTCACATTTTAAACCTAATTTGTTTTTTAAATATGACAAACTAATACTTGCGCATATTGAATCTGTATCAGGTTTTTTATGACCAAATATATAAGTTGTTTGCATACAATTCCTCCAAATCACTAAATAGTTATATAATTTTTTTTATAATTTGTCAAGAATAAAAATCAAATAAATTTGATTATTTCGATTATTCTATTATTATTTTTAAATATTAATATAGGAAAATATTCCAACATAATATTTCTTCAATTTATACAAGAAGAGCTAAATTAAGAAAGAAGATTATAATTAATACCTTTTAAATGTATTAATAAAGTACATATAAAATTATAAGTTAAATTTTAAATAAAAAATGCCTAAAATAATTTAACAATATCATTATACAATTTAATAGATATAAATTTATCAAATTTTATTCAAACTATTGACGATGATCATAATTTATGATATCATTTATATCGATTGGTACTCAGGAAACTTTTGAAGCCCTGAGTCGTTTTTTATTAAAGGAAGTGAGTTATGAAAGAATATAAGGATTCTTTTGAATTATTGGAATATATAATATCAAAAGGTGTATCTGTCAATAATAAGGAAGATGCTTTAAACAAAATTAAAACTTATTCTTATTATTCAATCATAAATACCTATAAAGATGTTTTTAAAACTAAAAATAATGAATATAAAAAGAATGTGTCTTTTGATGAAATATATGCTTTATTTGAATTTGATAAAAATTTAAGAAGTATTTTTTTTAAATATTCATTAGAAATTGAAACAATTTTAAAATCATTATTATCTGAAACAATATCTTCAAGATATGGTATAAAAGATTATTTAATTAAGGAAAATTTTGATAATACAGTTAATGAAAAAACTATTACTGAAACAATAAATATTATAGAAGAAGAAATTAATAAGCAAAATGGAAAACATGAAGCAGTTACACATTATATTGATAAGTATGAATATGTACCACCATTTGTATTAACTAAAATTTTAACGTTAGGACAATTAAGTAGATTATATGCTATGTTAAAATAATCGGATAGACAAAGTATTAGTAAAAATTTTAAATTGTCAGATAAAGTATTAAAACAAATAATAGTAAATCTCACTATGATTAGAAATATATGTGCTCATAATGATAGATTATTTTCATTTCATAGCAAATTTAGAATATCATTTAAATATATTCAAAAGAATTATAATGAAAAATCAGTTAATATCTATATGATTATGAAGTGTATGGAAAGTTTATTACCTGAAGATAAACAAAGGGAATTTGTTAAATTAATTAATAATGAAATAAAAATTTTAGCTAATAAACTTAAGACAATCAAAATAAACAATATTTTAAATATAATGGGTTTTTATAAGAATAATTAACTTATAAACAGATATACTAATATTGATTGGTACTTATGAAACTTTTGAAGCCATAAGTCGTCAAATCTCTATGAATTATCATAGGGATTTTTTTTATATGAATAATTTTTTATATCAAAAAAAATTAGAATAGATTTCACTACTAGTGTCTAAAAAAATTTGAGATATTTTCTCAAATTGTTGATATTAAAAATTAATATTTTTAATTAAAAATAAAACAAATATTAAAAATATAATAGATAATATAATACCATTTATTTTTTTATCTTTTTTATTTATTCCACAGCTCATAGCTAATAAAATACCACCAATTAATCCTCCAATATGACCTGCATTATCAATACCAGGTGTTATAAAACCTAAAAATAAGTTTAACATAATTATAGGTATTATTTGACTTTTTAAAACGTTTCCTAAAAATAATCGGTAATGATATCCAAAATATAACATAGCACCTAATAGTCCAAATATAGCTCCACTAGCACCGGCTGATATTCCATCATTAAAACAAATTGATAATAAACTTGCAAATATAGCACTTCCAAAATAAATTATTAAATATTTAATTTTTCCAAAAAAATTTTCAATTTGTGTTCCAATTATAAATAATGCATACATATTAAATAATAAATGTAAAACTCCAATATGTAGAAAAGCTGAAGTAATTAATCTATAGTATTGATTAAATATTAAAACATAAGGTCTACAATTAGCACCAAAGTTTAATAAAGTTAAACTATCCTCACTGCCTTTTCCAAAAATATACATAGCTAAAAAAACTAATATATTTATAAAAATTAATGTATATGTAATAATTGGCTTTTTAGGAGCAAATATTTTTTCTGCTTCCATTGCATCTTTTTTTGTTTTATTATTTATTTCAGAAGTTAATTTAACAAATAAATTCATTCCTTCTTCTTTATAATCTAAAGTTTTATTGATATCAGGAAAAATTTTTAAAATAGTATTACTATTTATTACATCATCTAGTGAATCAACTTTTAAACAAGTAATATAATCTACATCTTTTTCTTTATCAATATGTACATTATCACCTAAATTTACAAATAAACTTAAAGTAGGAACTTTTAATGATAAAGTTTTTTTCTTTATCGATTTCATTATTTGTTTAGTTTTAAAAATATCATACTCTAATTGTTCATCGTTATGAATATAATTAGAAACTATTCTAATTATTTTATAATCATTTTCTAAATTTTCTAACCAAATTTCATCTTTAGCGCCATGTAATATTACAGGATTATAATTTCTATCAGTTATAAAATAATGCAATAATTTTACAATTATTTCTTCATTTTTTTCTAACATATTTCCTCCTTAAATTTGTTTAATATATTTATAAAACATTCTGGTAATTCTATATTAAATTCCATATATTTTTTTGTTTTAGGATGAATAAATCCTAATTCTTTTGCGTGTAAACACTGTCCAGTATTATCAATTAATTTTCTTTTACCATAAACAGGATCATTTACAACAGGATGATTTATATAATTCATATGAACTCTTATCTGATGTGTTCTTCCTGTTTCTAGTTTTAATTCTATCAAAGTAGCAGTTTTATATCTTTCTAAAACTTTAAAATGGGTAATAGCTTCCTTACCATCAGCTGTAATACTCATTTTTTTTCTATCATTTATATCTCTTCCAATTGGAGCATCAATTGTACCAGTATCATTATTTATAACACCCCAAACTAATGCAATATATTTTCTATGAGTAGTTTTTTCACTTAATTGTTTAGCTAAAAATTCATGAGCTTTATCATTTTTTGCTATCATTAATAAACCAGTTGTATAAGCATCAATTCTATGAACAATACCAGGTCTAAATTCACCATTTTTTTTACTTAACTCTTTTGAATGATATAATAATCCATTAACTAAAGTATGTTTAGTATTTCCAATAGCTGGATGGACAACCATACCATTTGGTTTATTAACAACTATAACATCATCATCTTCATAAACAATATCTAAATTTAATTTTTCTGGTTCTGCTTTAATTTCATCTTTAGTTAAAACAGGTATATCAATAACATCATTTTCTTTTACAATATAACTACTTTTTACATTTTTATCATTAACTTTTAATTCTAATTTACCAATTTTACTTCTACTTACATCAAGTAATTTAGATAAATAAACATCTATTCTAACATTTCCTTCTTTAACTATATGTTTTTCCATTTAAACACCACCAATAATATAACAGATATTACAATAAATGAATCCGCAAAATTAAATATAGCAAAATTAAATAATGTAATATCGATAAAATCTATAACATAACCATATAATACTCTATCTATTATATTACCTATAATCCCACTTAACATCAAAGCATATATAATCATTTCAAAATTAGTTAATTTTTTATCTTTAATGAAAAAAATATATATTATATTTAAAGCAATTATTCCTAATATAATAAATAACCATCTAGCACCTTGTAAAATACTAAAAGCAGCTCCTATATTTTGAACATAAGTTATACTTAAAAAATTAGTTAGTTTAAAACTTTCATTTAAATTCATATATAAACTTATTAATCCTTTTGATAATTGATCAATTAATAAAAAAATAATACCAAATATAATTAATTTTTTATACATTTTTCTTCACCAGTACCATTATACTATATTTTATAATATAAGTAAAATATAGATAATAAAATATTTTTTAATTATTCTTTAATTATTTTTTAAAATTTATATTATTATTATTAACTGAAATAAATAAAAAAATTATAGAATTAACCTATAATTTTTTATAATTGATTTAAAAAATTTAAAATAGTATTTATGTCTATGTGTGAAAAATATAAAATTAATGCTGATATACTTAAAAAAGGACCGTATGGTATTTCATGATTGTTATTTGATTTTAAAATAATCATTGCAATAGGAAGTGCTATAAATGCTGATAAAAATATAGATAGAATCGATAATTGCCAACCAATTACTAATCCAAATACAGCCATTAATTTTATATCTCCACCACCCATTGATTCTTTTTTAAATATAAAATCACCAAATAATTTAAGTAATAACATTATAACAAATGATATTAAAGCACTTAATAAAGAATTTAACAATACATTTAAACCACTTATAAAGTATATTTCTATTATTAAAAACAAACTAAAAACTATTAAGACGCTATCTTCTATTATCATATAATAATAATCACTTAGAATAACTATTATTAACATTGATGTAAAAGTTAATGCAATTATTAATTCTAATGAAAATCCAAAAGATAGATAACATATCATAAATAAAAGTCCGCATATTATTTCTGATATTGGATAAAATATAGATATTTTACTTTTACAATTAATACATTTTCCTTTTTGTAATATATAGGATAAAATTGGAATCAATTCTAAAGGTTTTAATTGATGATTACAATTAGGGCAATGACTGCTAGGATAAATAATTGATTCACCTTTAGGTAACCTATATGCTACAACATTATAGAAGGAACCAAAAATGGTTCCTAAAGCAAAAAATAATAAACTCATGAAAACACTCCTTACATATTCATAACATTACTATATTGTTCAAACATTGGAATTACAATTGACAATACAACAAAACCAACAGTAAATGTTAAAAACAAAATCAAAGCTGGTTCAACAAAAGTTTTTATTCTTGCAACTGCATTTCTATGTAATTCTTGATAATATGCTGATACTTTGCTCATCATTTCAGCTAATTGTCCTGTTCGCTCTCCAGTTCTAATCATTTCATATGCAGGAAGTGGAAAAGCCCAATGATCTTTAAAAGCTAAAGATATTCTTTCACCTTTTGCTAAATTAGTAATCGTATCCAATATTAACATTTTATATATTTCATTATTAGTTATTTTATTTAATATTTCCATACTATCGGTTATAAATACATTATGAGCAAGTAACGACGCAAAAGTTTTAGTAAACATTGTTACTTCGTTATATATTATAACATTTCCAATTACTGGAACATGCATTAAAAACCATTGAACAAAAGTTTTAAATGCTTTAACATTTTTAAATAAATAAACAAACACTAATATAAAACCTAATATACCTATAATTAATACCAAATAGTAATTTTGTAAAAATGCACTTACATTCATAACAAATATTGTTATATCAGGTATTTTAGCTTCATCCATACTTTCATATATTGCAACAAATTGTGGTACAACATATACCATTATAAATACTACGGCTGCTATAGCAAGTACAAATATTATAGCAGGATAAGTCATAGCTGTTATCATTTGTTTTCTAGTTTTATCTACTTCTGTAAAATAATCAGCCATATCATCTAAAACTTCTGGTAATTCACCAGTCATTTCAGAAGTTTTTGCCATATTTATGAATAACCTTGGAAATGCTTCACCTTGCTTTTCCATAGCAGTTGAAAAATTATCCCCCATTGATAAATCATACATCATTGCTCTAAAAATTCTTACATAATTTTTATTTTTAAATTGATGAGATAATATTTTTAATGATTCAACTAAAGGTATACCTGCTTTAACATATGTAGATAATTGAGTACAAAAGAAAATTAAATCTCTATTTTTTATCTTGTGTACACCAGTAGTTGTCCCATTTCCATATATTCTTTGAATCCATTTGTTTGTTTCTATGCTATATACTTCATTTCCTTCACTTAATAAAAATGAATGAACTTCCACTTTAGAATAAGCAGGGAAATAACCCTTAATTATTTTTCCATCTGGATCTTTAGCAACATATTTATACATTACTTTTTCTTCACTTTTTTCAGCGTCTTTTCCTTCTAAATCCAAAAGTAAAGCTTGCCTATTAATATCTTTTTTGTTTTCTCTATCTTTAACAAACCTGTTGTTAGTAAAAATATTTTTTATTTTCTTAGGAATATTGCCAATACTTATAAAAAATGCATTAATATAATCAGAAAACTTTTTCTTTTCTATAACAACATTTTCATTAATATAAATATCTGTTTTTTGTTTTTCTTTTAAAGCCTCTTTTTTCTTTTGTAATTCTTCTTTTTCTTTTTTCTTTATATCTGCTAAACGTTTTTTATTTTCTTCATCAATTTGTCTATTTCTTTCTCGGGCTGATTCTCGTTTAATTTTCTCTAATTTTTGTTTTTCAAGCATTTTATTGTTTAAATTACCTAACTTTATAAAAGCTTTAATCAATAAAACAAATGGGAAAACAAATCCATAAACTACATATTTTATAAATATATATAAATAACGGCAAATTACAAAAAAGCCAAAAAAAGTATATTTTAAAAATCTATACCATATATATGATAAAAACAACAAACCATAACTTATTATTTTTAAAAAGTAAAAAATAGTTGATACAATTATATCAATTAACATAAAAAATATTATAAAAAAACCAATGTTTACATGTTTAATAAATTTTAAAATTAAACTTACTATTTTATATACCAAAATAAATGGTAACAAATAAAATGGTTTCTTCAAATTGTATCACCACGCATTCCCCATATCTATTCTCTATTTAAAATTATACCATATTTTTTTTAAAAGTAAAACTTTTTTTTTAAAATTCATATAATATTTTGAAAGGAGGAAAATATGAACTTTTATCCATATTATAATTTTCCTTATAATTACTTATCTCAAGCTCCTAAAATTGGTGGGATAAAATCAATTTTAGGTGGTATAAAATGGAGTTCAATCTTAAATGGAACTCAAAAAACTTTAAATGTAGTTAATCAAGCTATCCCTATCATTAAACAAGTAGGACCGATTGTTAATAACGCTAAAACAATGTTTAGAGTAATGAATGAATTTAAAAATATTGATAATATAACAAATGAAAATGTATCATTACAGAGTAATAGTGTAATTGAATCATCAACATCACAAAATAATACAAATAGCACAATCAATAAAAAAACTAATTATCAATCAAATCAAGGACCAACTTTCTTTCAATAAAAAAAGGCTTAAGAATTGATTTATTAAATCGGTTCTATTGGCCTTTTTTACTATCTTGTTTTTTTCTTAACTCAGTATTTAATATTTTTTTTCTTAATCTATAACTTATAGGTGTTACTTCGACTAATTCATCACTATTAATATAATCTAAGCAAACTTCCAAACTTAATAATCTTGGTCTTTTTAGCACAACAGTATGATCACTACCACTTGCCCTAGTATTAGTTAATTTTTTACCTTTAACAACATTTACAGCTAAATCGTTATCATGGTTATTTTCACCAACTATCATACCTTCATATACTTCAGCACCAGGTTCAATAAACATGACTCCTCTATCTTCTAATTGTCCTAGTGCATAAGCCGTAGCTTTACCATTTTCCATTGAAACTAAAACACCTTGTTTTCTTTTACCTACTTTTGAACTAGCTAATTTACGATATTCTTTAAATGTGTGATTTATTATTCCATATCCTTTTGTCATTGTCATAAATTCAGTCATAAAGCCAATTAAACCTCTTGATGGAACAATATAATTTAATCTTACTTGATTATCATGATTAGTCATATTAATCATTTCACCATCACGATTACCTAATGCTTCAATAACTGGGCCAACATAATCTTCAGGAACTTCTACTAAAACATCTTCGAAAGGTTCACATTTTTCACCATCTATTTCTTTTATGATTACTTGTGGTTTAGATACTTGAAGTTCAAATCCTTCTCTACGCATATTTTCAATTAAAATAGATAAATGTAATTCACCACGACCAGAAACAATAAATGATTCACTATCATTTGGTTCAACTTTTAAAGATACATCCCTTTCTGTTTCTTTATATAATCTTTCTTCAATTTTTCTAGCAGTTAAAATTTTTCCTTCCTTACCACAAAATGGACTAGTGTTAACACCAAATGTCATTTGTAAAGTTGGTTCATCAATTTTTAATAATGGTAATGCTTCTTCTATTCCTTGAGTACATACTGTTTCACCAACTTCAATATCAGGCAACCCTGCAATTGCTACTATTTCTCCAGCTTTTGCTTCGGTTATTTCAATTTGTTTCAAGCCTAAATATCCATACATTTTTTGAATTCTAAATTGTTTTATTGAACCATCTCTTCTTACACAAGAAACTAATTCATTAACTTTAACTTTTCCCCTTTTTACTCTGCCTATTCCAATTCTACCAACAAAATCATTATAATCTAATAAAGCAGGTTGAAATTGAAATCCACCTTCTATATCAACATTAGGTGCTGGAATATAATTAACAATTGCCTCTAATATTGGTTTCATTGTTTTTTCTTGTGTTTCTATTTCTGGATGTATACTAGAAGTACCATTAATAGCTGAAGCATAAATAACTGGAAAATCTAATTGATCAATATCTGCTCCCAATTCGATAAATAAATCTAATACTTCATCTACTACTTCTTTTGGCCTTGCAGTTGGTTTATCTATCTTATTTACTACTACAATAGGTGTTACACCTGCTTCTAAAGCTTTCTTTAAAACAAATCTTGTTTGTGGCATAGTACCTTCATATGCATCAACAACTAATAAAACACCTTCAACCATATTCATAATTCTTTCAACTTCGCCACCGAAATCAGCATGTCCAGGTGTATCTAAAATATTTATTCTATATCCATCATAATTTATAGCTGTTGTTTTAGCTAAAATAGTAATTCCTCTTTCTTTTTCAATATCATTAGAATCCATAGAATGTGTATTTTCATTTTCTCTAAATGTTCCTGACATTTCCAATAACTTATCTACTAATGTTGTTTTACCATGATCTACATGGGCTATAATTGCAATATTTCTTATTTTTTCCATAAAAACACTCCCAATCAACTGAGTAATTATAGCACGATTATTTTATTTTGTAAAGTTAAAGTATATAATTCATGTTAAAGTATATAATTCATATTCCCAATTTGTAGTACCACCAAAAGTATATATTTTTTTATATCCGTTATTTGATAATATTTCTAATGCGATTTGTGCTCTATTTCCGCTAAAGCAATACACTATAATCGTTTTATCTTTATCTAATTGGTAAAGGTTATTTTCTAATTCATCAAGTGGTATATTAATAGAATTTTTTAAATGTCCTCCATTATATTCAAACGATTCTCTTACATCTAGAAAAATAACATTATCATTGTCAATCATGTCATAAGCTTTTTCTGGAGTTATATATTTACTATTAGAACACCCCACTAAAAAAAGTATTAAAATAATTATTTTTTTCATATCAAATTACCTCACTATAATATTATAATTGAATAATATTTTTTAGTCAAAAAAAAAGATAAATTCTAAATTTATTTTAAATACAACAAATTAGAACTATCTAAATAAGAATTATCATTAAAATTGGTACTAGGGGTACTAATAATTGTTATTCCTAACATAATAATAATAAAGGCTACAATTGTTTTATTTTTTAACATTTCTTTCATAATTCAAACTCCATTCTTTTAATAAAATATATTTTTTCAATTTTGTCTTCAAATATTATAGGTTCGTAATTTTTATACCTTTCTTTTATCTCTTTATTCAGTTTCTTTATAATAAGTAGAGCTTTTCTTTTACTAACACCTGTTAATAATTGAATATCTTTAATCGTATAAAATTCCATAGCACCATTCCTTTCATGATTTAATTCTATCACGAACAAATATTCGTGTCAATATATTTTTGAACAAAATACGAATTTTTGTTTGACATGTGTAAATGTTTATGATAAAATGTTAATAGATAGTTAAAGGAGGAATAATTTTGGAAAAATTAACCACTCAACAAGAAAAGTTATTGGATAAATTAAAACAATATATAGTTAAACATGGATATTCGCCTACTGTAAGAGAATTATGTAAGGAAATGGATTTGTCAAGTACTGCAACAGTTCAAGTACACTTAAATAATTTAGAAAAAAAAGGCTACATAAGAAAAGAAGAAAGTAAAAATAGAACTATTGAAATTTTAGTTAATAATGAATATGAAATTAAAAATGAATTAATTGTTGAAGTCCCATTGTTAGGTAAAATTACAGCTGGTAATCCTATTGAAGCTATTGAAAGACCAGATGAATATTTTAGTTTGCCGTCTTATTTAATTCCTAAAAATAAAGATGTATTTACTTTATTAGTAAGTGGTGAAAGTATGATTAATGCTGGAATTTTAGATGGCGATATCGTTATAGTTGAAAGAAAAAACACCGCTAATAATGGTGAAATAGTTGTGGCAATGACAGATGAAAATGAAGTAACATTAAAAACATTTTATAAAGAAAAAGATCATTTTAGATTACAACCTGAAAATGATACTATGGAACCATTTATTATGAATAATGTCACAATTTTAGGTAAAGCTATTGGATTATATAGAAAAATATAAAAACTCGTAGTCAAAATTACGAGTTTTTTATTTAAATACATTTTTTACAAACTATGTATTTTATTATACATATATTTAACATTTAGAAAAATTATTATTCGTTTTTTTCTAATTTAACTAATACTTCTCTTGGTTTAGAACCATTAGAAGGACCAATTATTCCTCTTTCTTCTAATAAGTCAATTGCCCTAGCTGCTCTATTATACCCTAATCTAAATCTTCTTTGTAATAATGAGGCACTTGCTTTACCTTGTGTTACAACAAATTCTACAATTTCATTATATAAAGGTTCTTCTTTGGCATCTTCTACCATTGTTGTTGATCCTTTAGAATCTTCAGAATCAAGAGCTAAAGATTCATCATATCTAGCTTTTTGTTGTGATATTGTATAATCTGCTACTGCTTTAATTTCATCATCAGAAATAAAAGTTCCTTGTACCCTTATAGGAATGTTTTCTCCTTGTGGTAAAAATAACATATCACCTTTACCTAATAATTTCTCAGCACCTGTCATATCTAAAATTGTTCTTGAATCTATACTTGATGAAACAGCAAATGAAATACGGGATGGAATGTTAGCTTTTACAACACCAGTAATTACATCAGTAGATGGTCTTTGAGTAGCAACAATTAAATGTATACCAGCTGCTCTTGCCATTTGAGTAATTCTCATAATAGACTCTTCAACTTCCTTGGCAGCAACTAACATTAAATCAGCCAATTCATCAATAATTACTACAATATAAGGTAATTTTTTATCAGCATTTTTCTTTTCTAAATAAGCATTATATCCAGCTATATTTTTTGTCCCTGATTGTTCAAATAAATCATACCTATGTTCCATTTCAGTAACTATTTTTTTAAGAACTATATTAGCTTTTTTAGGATCAGTTACAACTGGAGTTAATAAGTGTGGCACCCCATTATACATAGATAATTCTACTTTTTTAGGATCGACTAATACTAATTTAACTTCATCTGGTTTAGATCTCATTAATATTGATATCAACATACTATTAATACAAACAGATTTACCTGATCCAGTAGAACCAGCTACTAACAAATGTGGTGTTTTATTTATTTCACAATAAATAGGTTTCCCCATAATATCTTTACCTAAAGTTACTAATAATTTAGAATCTTCCATTCCTTTTGGAACACTTTCTAATATTTCTCTTACACTAACCATCGTAACAGATTTATTAGGTATTTCTACACCAACTGTTTTTTTACCCGGAATAGGTGCTTGAATATGAACACTTTTTGCCGCTAACGCTAAAGCAATTTCTTTATCTAAACTTACTATTCTACTTAATTTAGTTCCAGCTTTAATATCTAATTCATATTGTGTTACAGCAGGTCCAATATTAATGGCTACAACCTTAGCTTCAATTCCAAAATCATGAAATACATTTTGTAGTATATCAACAGTATCTTTTATTGCTTCTTGATTTTCCTTATTATTTTTTCTAGTTGGTTTTGTAAGTAAACTAATAGGAGGAAATTTATAATTAACATTTGAATCTGTTTCTTTTATTTCTTCTAATTCAATTGTTTCAATATCATCTTGCTTTTCATCTTTTTTATCTTCTGTTTGAATTATTTCCTCCATACTAGAAATAACAATTTTACCATCTTTATCATATTCATCTTCAACTTTTTTAATATGTTCCTTATCTTTAACTTTATGGGCTAAATTAACTGTTTCTTTAACAGTTTTTTTAACACCATCTTTTAGTTTTTTTACAATATCATAAATTGTTATTCCAGTAAACATAATAAAACCACATATTATTAGGGCAAAACTTACAACATTTGCGCCATTTAATGAAACTAGTTTAACCATTAAAACACTTATAACTGCCCCAATCATTCCGCCGCCTTGAATAGACTCACTACCATCGATAAAAAAATTTAAATTGTTAAAAGTTTCTTCTATAACAGTCTGAAACTTAATTGTATCATTTACAATTAATTGTTTTATATATCCCAAATGAAATAAACATAATACACCAATAATTATTATATATAATCCAATTAACTTGCTAGTTAATAAGTCTGGTTTTGTTCTTTTAACTATCATGTATCCACCAATGATTCCAACAATTACTAATAAAATAGCCCATAAGACTCCAACTAAAAATCCTGAAAATCCAACTATTATATTAGATAACATTCCAAATCTACAGCAACCTATTATTGCGGCTAATATTAATAAAATACCATATATTTCAACTTTTGCATTATTATCTTTTTTAACTTCTTTTCTTACTTTTTTCTTAGCCATTTTAAATCACCTTCTACAATTAAAATTATATCATAATTATATAAAAAAAGGAATTATTTTTCTAATTCCTCTTCAATTCTTAATAATTGATTATACTTACAAATTCTATCTGTTCTTGATAATGAACCAGTTTTGATTTGTCCTAAATTAAGTCCTACTGCTAAATCAGCAATCGTTGTATCTTCTGTTTCTCCACTTCTATGCGAAATAATTGTTTTATATCCATTTTGTTTAGCTAACTCTATCGTTTCTAAAGTTTCAGTAATTGTACCAATTTGATTTACTTTTAACAAAATAGCGTTACCGGCATTATGTTCTATAGCATATTGTAAATATTTTTTATTAGTTACAAATAAGTCATCTCCTACTAATTGAATTTTATCTCCTAATTGTTTAGTTATTTCAACAAAGCCATCCCAATCATCTTCATCTACTGGATCTTCAATTGAAATGATAGGATAATTAGAACATAACTCTTTATAAAATTCAATTAATTCATTGATGTTTAATTTTCTATTTTCGCCTTTCAAATTATATATACCATCTTCATAAAATTCACTTGCTGCTACATCAAGACCAATATTAACATCTACACCTGGAATATAATTTGCTTTTTTTATTGCTTCTACAATAACATCTAATGCTTCTTTATTACTATTTAAATTAGGTGCGAATCCACCTTCATCTCCTACATTAGTGTTATAACCTTTTTCTTTTAAAACTTTTTTTAAGGTATGAAAAACTTCTGAACCTATTCTTAGTCTTTCTTTAAATGTTGGAGCACTAGGAATAATCATAAATTCTTGAAAATCTAAATTATTATCTGCATGAGCTCCACCATTTAAAATATTCATCATAGGAATTGGTAATGTTGTGCCATCACCAATATATCTATATAATGGTTTTCCTTCTGATATACTTGAAGCCTTTAAAACAGCCATTGAAACTCCTAAAGTTGCATTAGCTCCTAATTTTGATTTATTTTCGGTTCCATCTAGATCAATTAATGTTTTATCAATTAATTTTTGGTCACTTGCTTCCATACTAATTAATTTTTCTCTTATAATTGTATTTACATTATTGACAGCTTTTAAAACACCTTTTCCCATATATCTTGATTCATTATCTCTTAGTTCTAGAGCTTCACGGCTACCTGTTGATGCTCCACTTGGAACTATAGCTCTTCCTAATACACCATTTTCTAATATAACATCAACTTCAACAGTTGGATTACCTCTTGAATCTAAAACCTCTCTTGCTTTAATATCTTTAATTTTCATAAATATCAATCCTTTCAATTATTATATAAACCTTTAATATTAGCTTCATCTAAAATATGATTTTTTATACTTGATTTTAATTCATTATAACTAAACCCATCTTTTAAATCAAGCAAACAATCTAATGCATAAACTGTTATATCATAATAATGAGGCCTATCTGGTGGAGCCATTCCACCATAATTAGTTCTACCAAAATCATTTTTACCTTCTATAAAGTTATGAACATTTAAACTAGCATTTTCTTCTAAATATGGAGTAATTATATTAGCAACTAACCAATGAACAAAATCATGCCCGCATACTAAGATTGCATCAAAGTCTTCAATTATAACAGCAAATGATTTTGTTTCTTTAGGATAATTGATAAATTCAAGAGGAATAGATAAATTCATATTACCTCTTTTTCCATATTTATCATTAATAACACCATTGACTATACCTTTACTTTTTATTTGCATCTTATAACCTTCTTTGAATTAATATATTGTTCCATATCCTTCATATAATTTAAAATATACTTTTTCTTTTCTGGTATTATTTCAAATCCCTCTAATATAGAGTTTAATTCATTATTTAAATCATTTAAATTAGTTATTATATCTTCTACTATTTCAAAATAGTTAGTTAATATATAATCGATTATTTTAGTAGTTTCAAAATATTGCTTTCCAACGCAACAATATTTTGTACCAAGAGATTTAAAATTATTAAATGATAAACCATTATCATAAGATGGAGGTAATCTATATTGTTTAGTCTTTTCATTAAAAATTAATCCAATATTTTCTAATTTTGAATCAATATTATCGGTTAAACATTTACCAAAAAGTTTTCTTATATATTCTTTTTTTAGCAATTCAAAATTAGTTACCATATAAAGATTTGAAAATTTATTAAATACTTGTTTAAAACTCAAATCTAATTCTTTTTCTTCATCTTTATCTCTTATAATTTCACAGTCATAAATATCATAAGAAACATCAGCTTTATCGGTCAAAAAACTTGTAACTAAACAACAATTTTTTCTTGCTAAACTATCATATCCTAATTCTACTTCAACACAAGAAATATTTAGTTTTTTCAAAATAATACTTGATAAATATTCCATAAGGTCTTGGTCATTATTTTCACTTATTTTTACTAACTTTTCGACATTATTATCAGATACCCAAAATTTTTCAACAGTAGCTTTTCCTCTTGGTTCAATACATAAAAATTCTAAAGTTGAAACTTCAATTCTTTGCATATCTACCCTTTCCTTCATGTTTAATTAAAATTTTATCAGTTAATAAAACTCCAGATGAATTTTCCATATTACTTATATTATTATATCTATTTTCAAAAACAGGAAACAACTTTTGATTTTCGTAAATTTTTTTTATATCAGGCATATCTGGAAAAGGCCTAAAACCATTTTCTATTGCTTCATAAATATTATTTATATTATACCTAAAATACCATTTATCATCAAAAATTAAATAACCTATTTTATATGTTTTTTCTTTATTATATTTTTGCCATTCTACATAAAATATTTCCATAAATCACCTAATCATATTAACAATTTTTTTAAATTCATTTCCCCTATCTTCGAATTTATCATATTGATCCCAAGATGCACAAGCAGGACTTAATAGAATAACACTATTATCAATTGATAATTCATAAGCTTTCTTTATAGATTCTTCTAAATTATCTTTTTTATAACATATAATGTTGTTTCTGTTACAAAAATCTAATATTCTATCTTTAGTCTGCCCATAACATACAACTGCTTTAACATTTTTCATATGTGGTAATAAATCATCAAATGAATGTCCTCTATCTAATCCGCCTAATAATAAATATGTTGGTTTATTAAATGAATCTAATGCAATATTAGTAGATACAACATTTGTTGCTTTTGAGTCATTATAAAAATCTCTTGTGTTTAATGTTGTTACATATTCTAATCTATGTTCAACACCAGAAAAATTAGTTAGTACTTTTTTTATTACTTCATTAGATACATTAAATTGTTTAGCTACAATTACAGCACACATAATATTTTCATAATTATGATTACCCTTTAATTTAATTTCATCTAATTTAATAATTTTCTCTTTATAGTAAATTGCATTATTTTTAATACAAGCATCACAGTCTTTATAAGCAGAAAAATATATTTTTTTAGATTTTATATCTTTCGTATTATTTAGTACATCTAAATTATTTCCATTTAGTATTGCAATATCATTATTAGTGTGATGATTGAATATTTTAACTTTATTTTTTATATAATTTTCGTACGTTTTAAAATGATCTAAGTGAACTTGAGTTAAATTAGTTAAAACGCCAATATCAATTTTAAAATCTTTAAAATCATGCATTTGATGTCCAGAAACTTCTAAAACTATAATATCATTTTCTTTAACACTATCTAGTAATGAACACATTGGATAACCTATATTTCCGCCTAAATGAACAGATAGTCCTGCTTCTTTTAAAATATTATAAGTTAATGTTGTAGTTGTAGTTTTACCATTACTTCCAGTAATACCAACTATTTTAACATTATTAGGTAAATAATGATAAGCAACCTCTAATTCATTAATAATTGGAATATTCATATTATTAGCTTTTAAACAAACTGGATGATCTATTTTAATACCAGGATTTTTTACAACATAGTTAAAACTATCATCTAACAAATCTTCTGGTTTATCAGTTATTATTAAATTAATTCCTAATTGTTTTAACTCTTTAACTTTATTATCATCTTGTTCTTTCATATCAGTTATTACAATATCACAATTATGCTTAACTAAAAATTTAGCTGCCTCATAACCAGATCTTGCCATTCCTAAAATGAATATTTTTTTATTGTCATACATCCTTATCACCTATTACATTATATCATTTTTTTATAAAAAAAGAAAAAATTGTAACATTTTATTACAATTTTTATAAATTGTTTAACTTTTCTTTTACTAATTTGTTAACTAATGACATATCAGCTTTTCCTTTAAGTAAAGGCGAAATTTTGCCCATAACTTTTCCTGTATCAGCAACACCAGTAGGATTTACTTCATTAAACACTTCATCAATAACTTTAATAATTTCTTCTTCACTCATCATTTCAGGCATATATTTTTCTAAAATACTTATTTCTTTTTCTGTTTGTTTGATTAAGTCAGTTCTACCACTTTTTTCTAAATCACTAATAGTTTCTTTTCTTGTTTTAATTTGCTTTGAAATCACAGCTATAACTTCTTCATCTGTTAAATCTCTTTTTTTATTAATTTCTTCTAATTGAATAGCTCCTTTTACCATTCTTATAACATTTAATAAATCTTTATTTTGATTTTTCATAGCATTTTTTAAATCAATCATTATTTTTTCTTTCATATATTATCCCTTTCTAATTGAACAAAAGTCAAATAAATTTGACTGCATCTAATCTCACGATTAGATATTTCTCC
>NBJMC04201__coassemble_631_pt1 | contig 24430 bp, 18 predicted proteins | sample NBJMC04201__metabat2_high_PE_001 | metagenome-assembled genome bin NBJMC04201
AAGGGTTAGATGTTGAAATATTATTAGTGCCTGGCGCTGATAAAGTTGCAGCTGCTGTTTTATCAGGTGATGTAGAAATTGGTTTTTGTGGAAGTGAAGCAACTATTTATATATATAACCAAGGACAAGATGACTATTTAGTTAATTTTGCAAACTTAACAAAAAGAGATGGCAGTTTTATAGTATCTAGAAAAAAAATAGATAATTTCACATTAGAAGATTTAAAAGGAAAGACTATTATCGGTGGAAGAATGGGTGGTATGCCTGAAATGACTTTAGAATACACATTAAAACAAGCCGGTATTGACCCAAAAAACGATTTATATATTGACACAAGTATTGAATTTGCTAGTATGTCAGGAGCGTTTATAGGTGGAACAGGTGATTTTGTCTCATTATTTGAACCAAATGCTTTACAACTTGAACAACAAGGATTTGGTTATGTAGTTGCTTCTTTAGGTGAATTAGGTGGAGTTGTACCATATACAACATATAATACTAAAAAAAGCTTTATTGAAAGTAATCCTGAGGTAATAGAAGGTTTTAATAAAGCTATTCAAAAAGGACTAGATTATGTTCATAATAATGATGCTAAGAATATTGCTGAAGTTATTATTGATTATTTCCCCGACACTTCATTAAGTGATTTAGAAACAATTATTTCAAGATATAAAAGTATTGATTCTTGGTTTGAAACAACTTATATAAATGAAGAAGATTTTAACCGTGTTCAAGATATCATGGAAAGCGCTAATCAATTAGATCAAAAAGCACCATTTGACAAATTAATATATACACCTAAAAAATAAGCATTTTACTGCTTATTTTTTATAAATATATATCTATCTTTACCATATAAATCTTTTTCAATTATAACAGAACAATCTAAATATTGATGAGCTAAAAGTTCTATTTGTTTTGCTTGTTTATAACCAATTTCAAAAGCGATTAAGTAATCTTTTTTTAAATAATTTTTAACGTTTTTTAATATTTGTTCATAATAATATAATCCTTCATTTTCTGCAAATAAAGCTATATGAGGTTCATTATTTTTAACTACATCCATAATTTTTTCATCATAGGCAATATATGGTGGATTACTTATTATTAAATCATATTTTTTATTTAAAGGATTTAACATATCACCTAAATAAAAATTAATTTTTACATTATTATTAATAGCATTTTTTTTAGCCACTTCTAAAGCTTCTTTAGAAATATCTACAGCATCAACATTACTATTTAAATTTTTAGCTAAAGAAATAGCTATACAACCACTACCAGTTCCTAAATCAACTATATCTAAATTTTTTTTATTTTTTAATTTTTTTATTACTCTATCAACTAATTCTTCTGTTTCAAATCTAGGTATTAAGACATTTTCATTTACTTCAATTATACTACCATAAAAATCAACATTACCTACTATATATTGAACTGGTAATCCCTGTTTTAATTTAAGAATACCATCCTCTAATTTATCAGAATCTAAATACTTTTTCAAATATTCTATATCAGTCAAATTATTCTCCTTTTAATTTTCTATTTTGATCTTCAACAATTAAAGCATCAATTACTTTATCAATATCACCTTGCATTACTCTATCTAATGTATTTAGAGTAAATCCAATACGATGGTCAGTAACTCTATTTTGTGGATAATTATATGTTCTTATTTTTTCTGATCTATCGCCAGTACCAATTTTACTTCTTCTTTCTTCACCTAATTCTTTTTCTCTTTCTTGCATTTTTAAATCATAAAGACGAGTTTGTAATATCTTAATAGCTTTTTCTTTATTTTTAATTTGACTTCTTTCTGTTTGTGAATAAACTACAATTCCAGTTGGAATATGAGTTAATCTTACTGCTGAATCAGTTGTATTAACTCCTTGACCACCACAACCACTACTTCTAGTTATATCAATTCTAACATCATTCATATCTAAGTCACAATCTAACTCTTCAGCTTCCGGCATTACTAAAACAGTCGCAGTTGAAGTATGAACTCTACCTTGAGTTTCAGTAACTGGTACTCTTTGAACACGATGTGCTCCTGATTCATACTTTAATTTAGAGTAAACATTTTCTCCTCTTACAATAAAGCTGATTAAAGTATATCCTCCGGCTTCAGATTTTTCTTCTTCAACTATTTCAATTTTCCAACCATTTCGTTCTGCTAATTTTTTATACATATCAAATAAGTCACCAGCAAAGATATTACCTTCATCACCACCAGCAGCTCCTCTTATTTCAACAATAACATCTTTACCATCATTAGGATCTTTTGGTAATAATAGCACTTCGATATCTTTTGTTAATTTGTCTAATTTACTTTGATTTTCTTCTAATTCTTCTTTAGCAAATTCACCTAGTTCTGGGTCTTTTACCATTTCTTTAGCAGCTTCAATATCACTATTTATTTTTTTATATTCTTGATAAGCATCATAAGCATCTTTTAAACTTGCTTGCTCTTTTGATAAACTAGTTGCTTTTTTAATATCTGATATATTTTCAGGTTTCATTAACTCTTCAGTTATCTCATTATATCTTTTCTCAATAGCATTTAATCTTTCAATCATAAATTCACCCATTTCTCAATATAAGATTATACTATATAATTCAATAAAATTCAAATAAAAACTTATTCAAATAGAATAAGCATTTATTATTTTCATAAATTCATCATTTATTTCTTGTAATCTTTCTTTAGTACTAGCTTCAAACCTTGCACTTATAATAGGACCTGTATTAGAAAATCTAATTAATGCCCAACCATCTTCAAAAATAACTCTAACACCATCTATATCATTATATTTATAATTCTTATTAATAGCATATTTTTTAACTTCTTCTACTACTTGATATTTTTTTTCTTCAGTTGTATTTATTTTTAATTCGTCAGTTGAATAATATACATTTATATCATTATATAATTCATCTAAATTTTTATTACTATTTGATAATAATTCTACCATACGGAGTCCTGCATATAATCCATCATCAAAGCCATAAAATCTATCTCCAAACCACATATGACCAGAATATTCACCAGCAAATTCAATTTTTTCTTCATGCATTTTACGATACATATAAGAATTGCCTGTACGATACATGATATGTTCATAATTTAATTTATTTAATTCATCAATTAAAGATTTAGAACATTTAACATCATATAATGCTTTGTTAACAATTTTACCTTTTAAATAACGATACATCATTATCATATAAACATCTGAATTTATAATATTTCCTTTATTATCGATTATTCTTACTCTATCACCATCAGCATCCATAGCAATACCAATATCATAACCTAATTCAACTACTCTTTTTTGAATATCAACTAAGTTAGAACTTATTGATGGATCAGGATGATGATTAGGGAAGGTTGGATCACTATCACAATATAATAAGTCATAAGTTATATTTAATTTATCTAATATTTCTTTTATTATTACTGATACAGTTCCATTACCACAATCAAATACAGCTTTAATATTTTTATTTATTTTTAAATTATTAACTATCAAATCAATATACTCATTTTTAATATCATAATTTGATAAAATACCATTACCTTTTACAAAATCATTTTTATTAGTAAAATCTCTAAATCTAGTTATTTCTTCACCTGCAGCATTACCATTTTCATCAAATGAAATTTTAAATCCGTTATGATTACTTGGATTATGTGAAGCAGTAATCATTATAGCAGCCCATTTATTTAAATGTTGTCTTGCATAATAATACATTGGTGTTGTAACTAAACCTAAATTAATTACATTAACACCTGTTTCTAGCAATCCTTTGATAAGATTACTTGCTAAATTAGGAGAAGATAATCTATTATCATATCCTACTAAAACTTCTTTTTTACCTCTTAATTGTACGTAACTACCAAAACTTTTACCTAATATATAAGCCGTTTCATCAGTTATTTGTTCATTATAAATTCCTCTTATATCATATGCTCTAAAAATTGTTTGATTAATCATAAGTTCCTCCATATTTCTAGTAATTTTGGTGCAAAAATCATAATACCTATTACAACTGATACTATCGCAACTACTAATACGGCACCAGCAGATGTATCTTTAGCTAACTTGGCTTTAGGATTAATTTCTGGCATACATATATCAATAGCTGTTTCAATTGCTGTATTCATTAACTCTAATGTAATAACAAAACCAAATAATAAAATGCATATTAACCATTCAGTTTTATTAATATTTAAAATTAAACCTAAAGCGATTACTAATAACATTACCATAAAATGAATACATAAATTTCTTTCATTTAATATATTTACTCTTATACCTTCAAAAGCATAGTAAAAACTTTTAAATATAGATGGTTTGGATTTTTTAAATTTCTTTTTAAACATATACTCACCTACTAATATAAGTATACACATTATTTCCCTAAAAATCAATTGTACTTTACATTTTGACACAATTTAAAAAATGTGCTAGAATATGAGGGCATTAAAGGGGGAAAATACTTTGACAAAGGAAAAAGCATTAAATTTATTAGGATTAAGTGAAGACTATACAGAACGTGATTTAAAAAAAAGTTATCATCAATTAACAAAAATTTATCACCCTGATAAATTAGGAGACAATGTTGCTAAAAAAAAGGATTGTGAAGAAAAAATGAAAGAAATAAATGCAGCTAAAGATTTACTTGAACATTTATTAAAATCTAAAAATAATAATTCAAACCATAATAACGATAATATTGGCAAAGATAATGATGATATTACCAAATTAAAGAAAAAATTGATAGAAAAATTAGAAAAATTAGAAAAATTACAAGATAATCAAAACTGTGAATGTTTAATAAATTGTAAATATGATATCCAAATAATAATTTTTGAATTTAAAAACAAAATTTCCAAATCACATAATAAAAAGGATATTTTATCTTCATACAAACAAGCTTTTAATGAAATTATAGACAAATTTATCGAATTAAAAGATGACTTTTTTAAAAAAAATGGAATTATAGAAAATGAAACTATAAAAAATGAAATTAAACAAGCCATAAGTAGAAAAGTAAATTTAGGTGATTTTTTCGAAATATTACTAACTATTAAAAGTAAATATGGTAAAAAAGAAATTTTCAAGGCTAAAATTAAAGATGATTTAAGTGAATTTCAAAATAGAAATGGATATGATATTTTAAAAAATAATATTGAACAAATAATTGAAGATAATTACAAATTTTTTAAATATAATAACCACGATAATTATAATGCATGTTTAAACAAAATAAAGAAAAGTATCAATAATTTATTTTTAACTTATTTTAACCTTCTTAGTGATATAGATCAATTACTATGTTTATTTGATTCTAGTGAAATGGGAAATGATGATACAAATGAATATAAAGAACAATTAAATTGCATAAAAAAAGAATTAATTGATAATGATAGTATTATTGATTTCAATAAAATAAAAGATGACATAAATAGACTTAAGGATTATATAAAAGTTAAAAGAAATTCTGCAATTATAGATAAGATTAACAAATCAATATTTGCAAATTTTAACAAAACAATATCAAATTTAAATCAAAAAAAAGACTATGATAAAATAAATTTAGCTAGAAAAACATTTAATAAAGTTATGAGCTTACTTGAAGATGTAAACAATGGTATAATACCAATTGAATCATATGTACAATTAAATAATTTAACCTTTTTAGATTATGACAAAGATAAAGAATTATTAAATAAAATAGATGGTCATGATAATAGTCGCGGTATTTATGTTTTAAAATCTTACTATAATAATTTTAATGATATTATTTTATGTAAAATTGTTGAAGAAACAAATAATGAAGTTGTTTTTCAAGGATTGACTTTTTTAGAAATAAAAAGAGAAGAAAGAGTATCACAAGAACAATTTGACCAAATGTATGTTCCGTTAGAAAGAATTTTAAAAGATTGCAAAGTATATAAAAAGGACGATACAGTTTCCTCAATAATTGTCTGTATCACTGATTTTATAATATTTAAATTAAATATAGGTTTAGACGTTGTAAGATTTGAACCAAATATGGGATTAAATAAACAAAATACTAATAATGATAATCATAAATATTTTCAAGATAAATGTTATCTAAATGATATAATTAATAAAATAGATTTATTATTAACAAAACAAAAACAAAAAACAATTAAACTTTAATAATTAAAATTAAATCATTATTAAAACTAAATAAAATAATAAACTCCCCTGTTTCTTATACAAAATAGAAACGGGGTTTTTATTTGTCAAATTTATCTATAAAAATAAAATTGTATAAAAAAGAAGATAGTTTTACATATCTTCACTTATTTAATCCTCAATTTGAACATATTTCTTATCAACTAATTTTTTTTGTTCTTTTTTAGGAACTTCAAGATTTAAAGTACCATTTTTAAATGAAGCTTTAATATCTTCTACTTCAATATTATCTCCTACATAGAAGCTTCTTGAACATTCACCAAAATATCTTTCACGTCTAACGAATTTGCCATGTTCTTTTTCTTCTTCATCTTTACTCATTGTAGCACTTATAGTTAAATAACCATCATCTATTGATATTTTAATATCATCTTTATTATAACCTGGTAAATCCACTAAAATAGAATAATTATCTTTATGTTCTTTAATATCTGTTTTCATTATTTTATTTTCTGTATAGTTCAAGTCTCCAAAAATATCATCTAACAAATTAAATTCATTTCTTCTTGGTAACATCATCATATATATCATCTTCCTTCCTTAATGTGTTATACAATTAGAATAACACAAATATGAATAATTATACCATGTAAGTTTTTTTCTTACATTATAATTATAGCACTCTATATTGGCAGTGTCAATTGTAGAGTGCTAATAACAAAATTTCCCATATTTCACTATAAATAGTTGATATGTTTGATTTGTTGCTTTTCAATTAATTCATAAATACTTAATTTGTCATAATTCATATTAATATTATTTAATTTAATAGCTGTTATTTGATTGTTATTATATGTTTTATAATAATAAATACCTTTAGTTGTATTTATGCAACTAGAATAAGTAGTTATATCATAATTATTTTCTTTTGTAATTACACTACCTTTAGTCATTGCTACCGAATCTAAAATATGAAAGAATTGTGTTACTGTACTTTCTTCATCATCATCACAAACAGAATTTAATTTATTAAAAGCAGCTCTTATAAATCTTGATGCTGGTGAATTATCACCAGGTAATCCAATAGCTCCCATACCTTGCCCATAATTAGCTAAATTAATTTTATCAGAAAAAGTATTTTCTCTATTTTTAGGACTTAAATTAATATAATTATTTATATTAGTTAAATGATAAGAAAACTGTGGATTATTAGTTAATACCCCTATTTCATTATCATATACTTTTAATCCTTCTTTCACCTGCTCAACTACAATACAATCTTTATCATCACTTATCATCCAATGTAAATCAGCAAGTGGTAAATTATTAAATTTAACATTAGTTATATTAATATCGTTTATAATTTCTTTTACTTCTTTAACACTTTTAAAATTACCTAAAATATATAAAATAAATTCATAGGGAGCTAAATTAATTTTATTTTTCATAGGTTCATTATAATATGCATTATTAGGAAAATATAATCCTGCCATAGCTAAACCTTTTTCATTAGCTGCTTCAGCATATAAAGGATAATCATCTGATACAGTAGCCATACCTATCATAGCATACTTAATATCTATATTTTTTATATTATAATTTCTAGGTGTTATAACAACTTTTTCATTGAATCTATATTCCAAATCTAAATTTCTTCCAAAATATTGATCTTTTGTTTTTAAATTAATACATGTACACATATTATTCCTCCATTATATTATATTTTAAAAAGGAGCATATTTTACTCCTTAAATATTATATTAAATATAATATTAATGCTGTGGAAAACATTAATAAAAATCCACTTATCATTAATCCTAATGTTTTAGAATAACCTTTAGGACTTATTTTATTTAAACTATCTAACTTTTTTATAATTGGATGTAACTTCCAAAAATAAGTTGCAATTGAAATAATCATTGCTACTACCGCCCATATTTTTGTTGTCTCATTACCAGTTAATAATACAACTAATAATAAAAATATAAATATTAACTTAACACCGGCTACCAAATAAGCCACATAATGAGCAAACAAATCTAAATTTTTATCTTCTTTTACATCTTTCCAAGCATCAAAAACAGCTACTCCATTACCTAATTTAGAATCAGGTTTAAAATATAATATTAAAACATTACCTAATTCCATAATACAAAAAATAATAATTGCAATGTCTAATATCATTTTTTAACTCCTTCTAAATATATTCTTTTATTAAATCCACCACGTTTTAATCTTTTAACTTTAGCCACTTCAATTACATCATCTAAATCTTTACCTTCTAATTTAGCTAAACTAATCATTACTTCTAACATATCAGCTAATTCTTCTATTCTTTCTTTACCACTACTATTTAATACTTCTTGATATTCTTCATATAATTTCTTTTCTAATTCTATTTTATATTCATCATCACTTAATATTCTTGTAATTGGTATTTCACCATTATTTTTTATTATATCTGGAATATTATCTCTTACTAATTTATTATAATTCATAATATTACCTCTATAAATATTATAACATGATAATTTGATTTAAAGAAGATTATTTTTATACAATAAAAAGACTAGATTTCTCTAGCCTTTATAAAAAATAGGGCTCCATCAATAAGACAGTGCCCTTGCAAAAATGTATTACCATTTTTTCCTCGCATAGATAATATAGCATATTTTTTTATCTATGTCAAACTATTTGATCAATATTTACACTATAATATTTTTTTATTATTTTATCAAAATAAGTATATATTGATTTCAACAGTTCATTATTATTATAGTATTCTTTATGTAAAATTATTCGTTTATAAAACAATTGATTTATATCTTCTATAACATTTATTTTTATCCCTTCACTAGTAACAACTTCATTAAACATATAAAGAGTATATGTCATTTGCCTTATTCTTGAGTTACTTAGTTTATTATCTCTTGTTTCTTTTCCAATTCCACATTTTTTTAAATAATTAATTATTTTATAATCTGGATTATATTGATTGTCTTTTTTATCTAAATCACATAAAACACAAGAATTATGTGCAACAGCATTTCTTAATTTTACTATTTCTCTTAAAATAAATACATTTTTGATTTCATTCTCTAATTGATAATCTTTAGCAAAAAGTTCATAAAAATTTATCAATTCACCAAATGTTATTATTTCAAGAAACTCCCAAATTGGTATATTTTCTAATTTTTTATCTTTATCTATATCATATTTTGAAAATATTTTTTGATAATATTCACTGCCTACTTTTTTAAATATACTTTTATGAACTTTTCTTTGAAATTTTTCATCATTAAAATCTTTTTCTAAATACATATTAACTATTCTATATCCATCTTCTTTTTCTATATTTTCTATCAAATTTAATATTCTTATTTTTAAATAATGCTCTATATCTATTATCATCTTAAAAAATATCAGCCTTACTCTATGATCTATAATAGCTAAATCTTTAAGATAAGCAAAATCTAAATCAATATATTTATCAATAAATTCACCATTAATAAAATATCTTTCAAAATTGTGTTTATATGATGTAACATTATAGTAATTATTGTTATCTCTTAAATATTTTGTTGCATCTTCTTCCGATATTAAGTCAAATTTTATATTTTTCTTTTTCAAATAGTCAACCATTTCTGATATCTTCAGCATTGGTTTTAATTCTATATTATCGTAGTTATCGTTCATAATGTTTCACCTTCTTTATTTATGATTATATTTATTTAAATTCTATATCTAATTTAAAATTTTCATATATATGATTACAAATCATAATCCCAAAATCTATTAAAAAATTCTTCTGGTTTTCGGAATATTGACTTCTTTCATATATTGATTTTTTCGAAGCATGCCTAAAACAATGAAGCATTTTTCTATATTTTTTTATTAAGTCTTTTGATAATATATTACAAGAAAAATCATAATTTATATCGATAAAATCTTTATCATTAGACTTTTTTAACAAATTTTCAATGAGATTTGACAATTCCTCTAACTTTTCATCAATTGACATAATATCAAAATCAGCATTACGAGTAGAAATTAATTTTATTTTTTCTTTGAGATTTTTAAAAATATCAAAAGTTGTATCACGTTTAAAAAAAATGAAGTTATCAATATAAAAGATTCTTTCTCGCCACCTAACTATATTATTATCTTCTGTTCTACTTAATAAAATTTTCTTTCTTATTTCATTATATGAAAAAATTTCTAATTCAATCGGTCTATCAAATAGTGTAGGAAATTGTTTTAATTGAAAGCCATTATTTCTTAAATAATAGCATAAACATAAAAACATTATATTTTCTTCTTTTGATTTATAATTTGAAGGATAACATAACTTTTTAAATTTTTCTTTTGCTTCTTCAATATCAAATACATTATAATCATAATCACTTTCAGTCAAATAAATTTCAGTGATTATTTCGTTATAAAATTTATAATAATAATCTTTATTATCAATGTTATTTTCATAAAATTTCAACAAATTCATTTTAACCACCTAATATTTTAAACATTTTTTTCATTGCCTCTTTATCATTTTCAAATCTTTTTTTATTTATATTTGACAGAATATTCTCAATTTCAGATATCAATGGTACAATCACAATATCAAAATATTTTTTATTAAAACATTTAAAAACCGATTTTATTATATTTTTCTTATTAAATTCTGAATTTAAAACTATATTTGGATTTATTTTTTTATATGTTTTATCATGTTTTTTTATAAATCCACAATATTCATCAAGAGATTCACTAATAATTGAACTAGATTCAACAATTTTTTTATATACATTTCTTGAACTATAATGAAATAAAGTAGGATTATTTTTTGCGTAATAATATGTTCGATAAATATCAAAATAAGTCTTATAGACAGTATTAATTATTTTCCTTTTAGCAAACCAGTATTGACATGTTGCTGTTACTAACCCAACGATAATTCCACAGGATAAATTGATAGCGATGTTTGTAAAATCATATATTCCTGAAAAATAGAATTCCAATGTCAATGTTGAAATAATAATTATACATAATGATAAAATCGAAACAATAATAATTATTTTTGACTCTTTCACTTTTACTCCTCCAATCAAAAAATAAAGCATATTTTTTAAATATACTTTATTATATCATATTTGTTATCATCTGCATTGTTATGTTAACATATTAATTAAATTTTCATAGCTATCTACAACATCATATTTAATAGTATCATTACACAAGCATTCAAAATGTTTCCTAGCACATTCTATTTTCGCTTTTTCAACTTCTCTTAATTCCATAGAATTCATACTACCCTTTGTTTCGGCTATAAAATATATATATTTAAATGTTGGATTATCAAAAACAATAGCCCAATCTGGATTGTAATTTCCAACAGGTGTTGGTATCTTAAATCCACTAGGTAATTTTGCATAAACTGTAACCTCACCAGTTTCTAATTTTTTTGCAAATTTCTTTTCATTGTTTGAATCTGTGACAAGAAAATTATAAATATGTTTTTTAACATCTATAGCATTTTCACCAAGTTCACCTCTTACATTATTAATAGTAAATATATCATTAGTATATTTTTGATTTGTTTTATGATATGTTATACCATCAATTACTGTTGCAGCTTTTTCTTGATTTATTATATTTGCTATTTTTCTTATAAATTCTTCCGGATTAAACTGATAATAATCAAATTTATCGCGATTTATTTTAGATAAAATTGATATTATAGTTTTTCTTGTTAACCCAGTATCTCTTGTTAATTCTCCTATAAGGTCATATTCTACTTGCGATGGTGTAAAGTCTTCTACAACTTCTATTTTTGATTTAGACTCTGTCATAGATTCTCTACTATTAATTGTTACTGATGATATGCTTTCTTTTTGACTACCTTCAGTAATTCTAATTTTCATTTTACTAATACTAAATTTTTGATTTATAGCATTTACAGCTTTGTCAATCAATTCTTCTGTATCAAATGATACTTCATATATAGTTTTAACATTTATTTTATTCCATAAATCTTGGAATTCTTGTTTCATAAAGTTAGCGTTAGGAATTAATGATTTTATATTTTCTCTTCTTTCATCATTAATAAGTTTAGTATTATTAGTAGAGTATAACCTTTTCATCAAATTAGATACTTCTTTTTCAAATCCAACTAAGTCTGGCATGACTTCTAATTTATCATTTTCCATATCTTCAACAAATTTATCTGTAATTTTATAATTATCATCTTTATCTACATACCCATTTATTACATTATAAATTAAGAAATCTTGATAATGTTCTTGAGTAAAAACATATTTTTCGCCATTTTCATTAATTAATACTTTATCTATAAAATAGTCTTGAACAAAATTTTTAGGTCGTGATGTTAATGTTTCTGCCAACTCTGTTTGCAATGCTTTAGCAAAACTATCATACGATTCACTGGCTATAACTGTTAATGTATTTATATTATGAAAATTACTTTCCAATGTTTTATAGTCCATTCTATCTCCATCATTATTTACACAGATTCTAAGACCTCTACCTATTTCTTGTCTTTTACTTATTTCAGAATTACTATGTTTTAAAGTACATATTTGAAATATATTAGGGTTATCCCATCCTTCTCTTAATGCAGAGTGTGAAAAAATAAATCTGACAGGTTCTTCTAATGATAACAATCTTTCTTTATCTTTCATTATTAAATCATAAGCATTTTCATCAAAACTTAAATATTCTTTCTTTTCATCAATTTTTGAATCTATTTCATGGCCTTTTTTATCAATTGAAAAATAACCAGCATGAATTTTTCCAGTATCAAAAGAATCCAAATAATCAGTGTAATCTTTATCTAATAAATTTCTATAATCTGCCAATGCTTTTGTATATTCTTCCTCAAACATTTTAGCATATTCACCTTTTAAAGGTTGTCCATTTTCATAATATTTATATTTAGCTACTTCATCTATAAAGAATAATGATAATACTTTTATTCCTAACTTGTGTAATTCTTTTTCTTTTTCAAAATGAGAACGAATAGTTTCCCTAATTTGTATTCTAGTAATATGTTCTTCATCTACATCTCCAAAAGCTTGACCAACTTCAATTTCAACACCATTAGTAAAAAACACTTTATCATATTGATCATATCTACCATCTATTTCACTTACAACATAACCTTTATATGGCGTTAAGAAACCTGATTTTGTATATAAATCATCACCAGCTTTAATCTTCATTAATCTTCTACTTGTTCCATTTGAAGTTTTTACTTCAATTTCAATAGTTGCTACAGGATCGTGTTTTTGGCTAATATCTACACTGTCTAAAAACAAATATGTATCTTCAGACTTATTATGTAATATTTCTATGCCTTTTACATTTATTTTTTTTACTAATTTTTGATTATAAGCATCAATAGCATCCAATCTATATATTTTATTATATTCCTTATTTTTTTTATGTGTAGCTGAATAACGAATTGTAAATAATGGCTTAAATTCTTCAAAAAGACTTTCCGTTTTATCTCCAAATTTTTGAGGTTCATCAATAATCAATATCGGTCTAACTGATTTAATTACATCTATTGGTCTTCTTGATTGTAATTCATCTAATTCTTCGTATATTCTTCTATTTGCCGCACCTTTTGCAGCAAATGCTTGATAATTAATAATCATAACTTGAATAGAATCATCAGAGGCAAAAGTATTTATATTAGCAATATTAGAACTGTTTGCAGAATTATATACAAAAAACCTTATTTTTTTATGATATATTTCTTGAAAATGTTCTTGTGTTATTTCAAATGATTTTTGGACACCTTCACGAATAGCAATACTTGGTACCATTACAATAAATTTACTCCAACCATAAGCATTATTTAATTCATACATTGTTTTAATATATGTATATGTTTTACCTGTACCAGTTTCCATTTCTATTGTAAAATTATCAAGTCCTGCATTATCTGTATAATTAATATCATTTATCCTTTGGACATTTCTAATATTACTTCTTCTTTCAGTTTCTGTTAATGTGATAGGATGATTACCAAAAGAAATAACTTCAACTTCTTCTGTTTTTTCTAATAAAGTTCCTTTATCATAAGTTTTTGTATATCTAGCAATTAAATCTTTTCTATTTGCTTTTTTTTGACAAATAAAACAATTAACAACAGACATAACTGCATCTTCTTGATATTGTTGTTGTTTGAACTTTAATTTCATCTTTCACACCTCCTTTTTTTTATAATATCTATTGTATTTTCAACTCTTCTTATTAAATCATCATAAGTAATAATCTCAACCATATTTGCATACATCTTTTTTATAATTTCTAAATCACGTTTTTGATTGGTATTTAAATCTTTTTCTTTACCTAAAATTGCAATGCCTTTTGAATTCATAACTTTTATGCTCACAATATCAACTATATTTTTAAACTTTGGATTTTTTTCTAGTTTTAAATTAACACCATATCCCAAACTATTTAAATGATAAATATATTTTTCAAGTTGAATAACTGTTTTTGATAAAAAATTAGTTGAATAATAATTATCTCTATCTGTACCATTACTTATTATATTAGTATTTTGTGGCTTTTTTATTTCCAATATATCTACATTACCTAAAGCTGTTATTAATAGCATATCAAATTCTTCATATCTTTTATTGCTATCTTGTATAGAAATTCTAACTTTTTCAACAAAATCAATATATTTTGGGAAAATCAAAAGAATAATTTCAGCTATTTCTTTTTGCCATTGTTTCTCACTATATTTATCTTCATTATTATACATATATTTTAATTTTTCAAGAATAGTATTATATTTTTCCAATTCATACTTATTTAATTTATTAATATCACCATTAATAATAGTATTATTATGTTTGTCTCGATAATTTTCCAATTTTTCTTTAAAATTAACAGTGTTTTCAAAATAATTTTCTATTGATTGATAACCTCTACTTTTTAAATATAATTTTTTTTCATAAGCATTAGGAAATGATTTTATTAAATATTCAAAATCTTCTAAACTTATATTAGCTTGTTCTCCACCTATATATAAATCTGTCGGTTTTTTTAATACTTCAGAAATCACTTTAAAAACAGAAACACCTTCATAACTGCCAATCGAATAATTGAAATAGTCAAACTTTAACTTTATACTTTTATGAAAAAATATATTCATTTTAGAATTAAGTTTTTTCTTGGAAATTTTATAATAATTTCCATCAATAGTTCCTAACTTAAAACTAGCAGTTAAATTCTTTTCATCCATTAAAATAATGTCTTGTTCTTCAAAAATATATGTACTTTTAATTCTAACGAAAGATTCTTCTGATATTTTCTTTTTTATCCAATCAATATTATCTTCTAAAGAATATTTTAAAATTAAATGTTTATTATCATATACAAACTCTATCATAAATACCTACAAAATACTTATTTCCGTTTCTGGTGATAATTTTTTAAATTTTTCTTCCAAATTAATTTTATCGTTATCATTTTTAAATGAACTATCTTTAAATACTACTTTTAAAGGATTATATTTACATATTTCATCCACAATATCTATATTAACATTATCTTCAAAACAAGCTATTAATGAATTTTCATCCACAAAATATACTTTATTATTCATAATTTCTTTTTCTTGTATCTTTAAATCTAATGTTAACCCTAAATCTAAGATTACTTGTGTTAGCAAATCTTCACTTGTTCTATCTTCTTTTATGTTAGATTCTAGTAATCCTAATTGTTCTTGTGTCAAATCACTTGGTTTATAATAAACATCTTTCATATTAGAAGAATCAATCGTATATACTCTAAATCCATAATCTATATCTTCAGTAGTTTCTTCTTTTATTTTTTTAGCAGCTCGTCTTATTCTTTCTTCTCCAACATCTGTTATAAAACAATAACCATCTTTAAAAGCAGCTTCAGATTCATCTATCTTTTGTGGAACTTGTATTAAAATATATTTTCTAGAACCATTATCTTCCTGATTTAACTGCATAACTGCATCTGCAGTAGTTCCAGAGCCAGAAAAGAAATCCATTATAATACTATCATTATTAGAAGCTAAATTTATTAAATATTTAATTAAATTAGATGGTTTAGGATTGTCAAAATATTCTTTTCCATCAAATATGCTTTTTAATTCTTTAGTACCAATAGGATTGTCAAATTTTTCTTTCATGAAATCGGCTGTATGAAATTTTAAACTATCGTCTCTATCTACTAACGTATTTGTTCCTTCTTCAAACTTTTTATCTAAATATAATTGCATTCTTAATGTACGACCTGTTTCAACCAAGATTCCCAAATCTGCTGCTGCCTGCATTCTTTCTCTAGTCCAGAGCCATCTATTTCTATTTCCACTAGAATCTATAGGTTGATATATTTTTCCATTATATTCAAAGTCATAATCTCCACCTTTTGAATATCCTTGGGATAAAGCTGCAAATATAGCTTTTGTATTACCTGGAATATATTTGCCATTTTTATCTTTTTTGACCTTCTTAGGATCAAATTCTCTTTTTATAATTGCATTAAAATCATCATTATATGAATAACATAAAATATAATCATGAGAAATATTCATATATTTTTCTTGACTAGATCTTTGAAAAGAACAAATTCTTGGAATTGAAGTTATAAAAGAACTAACTCCAAATATTTCATCACACAAAACTTTTAAATTAGCTTGTTCATTATCATCAATACTTATAAATATTGTTCCATCCCTTGTTAATAGATTTTTTGCCAACTTTAATCTACCATACATCATAGACAACCATTTACTATGATATTTCCCATTTGATGATGAATTAGTAACTAATCTATTCCCATCATTATCTATCTCTTGGGAATCCAACTTTTCTTCCATAGAAGTTTGCCAATAAGTATCTTTATAAATCAAGTCACTACCTCTATTATATGGTGGATCTATATAAATACATTTGATTTTATTCAAATATGATTCTTGTAATATTTTTAATGCTTCTAAATTGTCTCCTTCAATATAAATATTTTCAGTATTATCAAAATCAACTGATTTTTCTTTAATTGGTCTTAAAGTATTTTTTGTTGGAGTATTAGCAGTTAATATTGCTTCTTTCTTACCAGGCCAAGTTAATTGATATTTTTCCTTATTTCCTTCAACTATTTCTTTTGATAATTCTTGCTTTAATAAGTCAAAATCTATACTTTTACCATTTTCTGATTCTACAATAACATTAGGAAAAAGACTTCCAATTTTTTCAATATTTTCATCAATTATACTAACTGACTGCATATCTAATTTATCCATTTAAAACAACCTCCAATTCTTTTTCTATTTCTTTTATTTGTTTATTTAATTCAACTTTTTTATTAAACTGTTTTTCTAATTTAATTTTATTTTTTAATTGGTCTAATTTTTTAGATAACTCTATTTCTTTCTTTTTATCCTCTATTAATGTTTCAAAATCTTTTTTAGTTTCATTTTCTTTAATAATAGATTTTACAATGTTTTCATATATATTTTCTAGATTTAATCCAGAAAATGAAATATTTATATCTTCATTCCAATCAGTAAAGTAAATATCATCAACTTTTATTGAATAGCATATATTTTCTTTATAATAAATTACAAACAATATTGGGTATGGTATTGCTTTAGTTATTACTTTTAGAATATTTTTTGGAAATTTCTTCTCTTTTAAATTAATTTCAAATACTTGTATTTCTTCTATTTTATCTGTTTTATTTATACCTAAAGTATCTTCTGATATTTTATATTTCCAAACTATTTTATCTACTAAATTAACAAATTCGTCTTTTATAGTAGTAGAAAAACTAATCTTTTCGTAAAATACTTTTTTAGGAACAAATTTATTTACTTCACAATTTTCTGGTAGATTAAACATATTATATCACCACCATAAATGAAATCAATTCAAAATCTTCTAGTCCCTTAATATCATTTTTAAGCATTGTTGTGCCACCGCTTCTAAATAAACTATCAATATCATTTTCTTCTTTAATATTAATAATAGATTCTATACTTTCATTTAGTAATTCAGAATATTTTTTCATATTCTTACCATCATCTGTTTCTTCATTAAAATTCATATATGCTTCTTTAATTGGTTTAGTCTGACCTTTAGATATTTTTCTTAATATATCTAAAGTATTTTTAACACTTAAATGATTAGAAATGATTGTTCCATCTTCTTTTATATAAACTAAATAAAATGGATGAAGTTGATTCATATTATTTATATTTACTTCATTGTTTATATTTTTTAAAACATAAATAACACCTTTTTCTATTCCTAGTTCTGGATTTGCAAAAACAACAGAATGCATACCATTTGGAACTTTACTTAAATCACCATTATGGTTAACATATTCTACTAAATCCATTCTAAATTCATTAAGTCCTAAATCCGTAATAGAAATCCCTGTATTCATTTCTTCTAGATCTACTACTTCTTCTTGCAATTTTTTTAGTTGCTCTTTCCTGTATTCCATATCACTTGATTTGTTTGTTAAAACATTGTCTTCACCTGTACCAGATATATCTAACATTAACATTCTATTTTCTACTCTATTTTTTAAATTAATGTAATCATCTAAACTAAGATTTGGCCAGAAATTTACTAACTGAATAACTTCATTATCAGATCCAATTCTATCAACACGACCAAATCGTTGTATAATTCTAACTGGATTCCAATGTATATCATAATTTATTAGATAATCACAATCTTGTAAATTTTGACCTTCACTAATACAATCAGTTGCTATTAAAACTTCAATTTCTTCAGTTGCATCTGGATCAATTACTTCCCTATGTTTAGACTTTGGGGAAAAATTAATAAGTAAATTATTAAAATCTTTATTTATATTTAAAGTACATTCATTTGCTCCAGTTCCTGTAATTTTAGCTGTATCTAAATTATATTTTTGTTTTAATGGTAAAGATATATTTTTATATAGATAATTAGCAGTATCTGCAAATGCACTAAATATAATAACTTTACGATTGTTTTTATTAATAGGATGTTCAACTTTATTAGCAATAAGTTTTATTAATTGTTGTAATTTCAAATCATGTTGTGGTGTAACCATACTCATTTCAGACAACAAATATTTTAATATTTCATAATCAGCTAATAAATCTTCTTTCCAACCAATTGTATTCATATCTTTTAAATCAATTTTCACTTTTTTACCAATACTAAATTCATCATCAATTAAATCTTCAATATCTTCATCAGTGTTATAATTTGTTACTTCCATTTCTTCAATATTATTATCTATTCCATTATTTTCAAAATTTTCAATTGCAAGTAATATACTATTTATTTGTTCTAATATTTTTGATAAAGTTATTCTAAATGATTCTACAGAACTTTCTAATCTTTTTAATAAGTTTATTCTCATTAATATTTTTAAACTTCTTTCACGATCTGCTTGCCTGAAACTAGTTTGTCCACCTCTTACTGATATATCATACTTATCTTCATAATAGGACAATTTATTATCTAAAATATAATCAAATGGTGCATACAAACTCATATTTAATTTCATAAGTGTCTCTGAGATTTCTTTTATTGACATAAAATTATCTATATCAGTAATCTCACAACTTTTACTAATCGGTTTTAATCTTGTTGGAAATTTACCTATATTACTCATATTATAATATTTTTCTATGTGTTTTCTACTTCTTGCAATAGTTACACTATCCAATAATTTAAAGAAATCAAAGTTAACATTTAATCTACTCAATAATTCTTCACTTGCTCTTTCCTCAACTGGTAATTTACTCCATTCATTAAAAGTTGTTTGAGCATTTTTTAATATTGTATCAATAGATTTTGTACTGCTAATTTTTTCATCTATTTTATCCGTTCTTCCTTCATAAGCAAGTGCAAGTTGGTTTTTTAAATCTAAAAATTTATTATTAACTGGTGTTGCTGATAACATTAAAACTTTTGTCTTTACTCCAGCTTTCATAACTTCTTTCATAAGTCTATCATATCTTGTTTCTCTATCTTTTCTAGCATTGTTGTTTCTAAAATTATGTGATTCATCAATAACAACTAAATCATAATTTCCCCAATTAACTCGTGATAAATCAATGCCATTTGATATACCTTTTTTTCTAGACAAATCTGTATGAAATAACACATCATAATTAAATCTATCTGCTTGTAAAATATTATCTTTATAATTTGTTTTATAAGTGTTCCAATTTTCACTTAATTTTTTAGGACATAAAACCAATACACTTTTATTTCTTTCTTGATAATATTTTATAACTGCTAATGCAGTAAATGTTTTACCTAAGCCAACACTATCTGCCAAAATACAACCATTATGTCTTTCTAATTTATTTATTATTCCTAAAACTGCATCTTTTTGAAAATCATATAGTGTATTCCATATTACTGATTCTTTAAAACCTGTTTTTTCATTTGCAAGTTCATCTTCTGATATATCTTCTAAAAATTCTGTAAAAATGTTATACAAAATTATATAATATATAAATTCTGGAGAATTTTCTTTATATAAATCAGTTATAAAATTTAAAACATCTTCTGTTACATCTTTAAAATTGTTTTTGTCATTCCACAATTCATCAAAAGACTGTATATAAAATCTTGTCATTTCATAATTATCATCAACTTTAGTAACAGTAGTAAATAATGAATTCCCTTTTTCATATCCAAAACCTATTGTATTAAATTGTTCAACATTAAGGTATGTTATCAAATTATTTTTATTAAATAAACCACTTTTGTTTTCTATGTTTATAAATTTATCAATAGGGTTAAAATTTATATTACTTTTAAACTTGACTTTTTGTTCTATCCATTTTGCACATTCTTTCGCAATTGCTTTTCCATTCAATTCATTTTTCAATCTTACTTCATATTCCGAACCATTAATTGATTTTTCTCTATTGTGTAAATCAAGTTCAAATTCTCTTGATTCTTTTTTATTTGAAACAGTACTAACAAAAGTTGGATCAGCAAAAATAAAACGTAATGAATCAATTTTTGCTAATTCTTTTTTTAAACTTTCAAATCCGTACATTGAAAAAATTGATGCACATACTTGTAATTTAGAATTAGGTTTTATTGTGTTTTTCAAATCATCACCAAGTTTTTCAAATTTATTATCTATTACCTTCATAACAATCACCACTTAAATAACTCACAATAATATTATAACATAGCATTTTAATATATCACAAAATTTATAATAAAAAAACTAGTTTTTATAAACTAGAATTTTCTACCAACAAGTTCATTTAATGAAATATTATTCTCATTTTTCCATACAGTCCAACCATTACTATTTGTTCCTAAAATAACATATGCTGCTTTTGAAGGACTATCGTAAAAATAATCTTCTATAAATTTATTATCTTTAATATTAGCTTTAGATCTTTCTTCTATTATTTTATTATAAATATCTGGTGACTTTACTTCTGGTCTAATAATAGAATTTTGTTTAATTAAAATACCACCATTTTTATAATATCCAGTTGCATATCTTATTCCATTTACTTCAATATAAAGTGGCTCTTGTAGATCTGGATATGTATATTGAATTTTATTTTCTTCTGTCTTAGCAATTACTTCAATAACATTTTTATTTTTATCTTCTTCTGTTATTAAAAAGTCTAATCCTAAGAATTTCTTTCTATCTTCATCATTTTTAAATTTTACTTCCCATTTCTTTTCTAAAAATGATACTAATTCCATTCCTCTTAATAATATAGCATTGTCATCCCAAATTGAAATATTATTTTCGTTGACATAATTAGAAACTTCCATTTCTGAATATGATCCAATTTTATATCTTGCTTTTTTCTCTTCAAAATTATCATCTTGTAACTTTCTATTAATATCCAGTGATAAAGGGATCAAATTCCCTAATGTACCTCTAAATTTATTTCTTTGTTGCAAATCATATTTTTTAAATATATTAAGCCAATAATCACTACTTTCAGACTGTGGAAAAACATGTTCTATAGAAACCTTATCATTTTTTTTGTTTGTATTAAAGTAGTCTTCTGGAATTATTTTTGCTACACCATTAAATTTTTCAACTAAATATTGTTCATACTCAAATAAAAAATATCTAATTAAATTCCACCTATAAAATCCTTCTCTTTTAAATAATCTATTTACTGTGGATAAAATACCTAAGTCTAAATCTATGACACCATTAGCACTTAATTGATTAATATTTTTTAAACTATTAATTATTTCATCAATATTTATTTTATCTAGATATAATAAATTAGTAAATTTATAATAAATATGTCGATTATATGTTGCTTGATACCCAGCTAATCTAAAATTCACAAAAATAAACCTTTCTACATATTTTATTAACTCTATTTTTTTATCATCGGAAATATATGTTTTAGCTAAAGCTACTAAAATCAAAGGTTTAAAATAATTATAATCTATTCTTTTTAATCTAGTAAGCCATTTGTTTAATGTACCATTAGAATACATACTAAAATTAAGCATATACCAATAAGGAATAAGTTCTTTTAAACTTTCCACATAGTCCATAATATCTTTTTTAGTTAATTTTTGAGATAAATCAACATGATAATAATATTCGTTTTCTTCATCCAAATCTTCTTCAACATTTTCAATAGTATTTTCTATTCCATTAAAAATCCTAAGTTGATTAAAATATTTATTTAATAAAAACTTTGAATATCCTTTTCTAATTTCCTCAATGTAACCGAAATAAATATAACTATGTGCTATTAAAAATTCATCATCATCCAATTTTTCATTTTTATCTTTACCTAAATAAGAATAAATAATTTTCCAACTTTCATTAATATTATCCATAAGAGATTTTTCTTCATCTTGTGGTAATGATAATAATGAAGTTAAATAAATTAATCTATTTTTTAAAAGTTCTAAATTAGATAATTTTTTTCCTCGATTATTCATCGTTTCAAATGCAACATTGACATTAAAGTTTTTACTAATTACATATATATTAAATTTAAATTTATTTGTTATTTTTCTATATATCTTCTCTATCTCTAAAAAATTTTTATTATTTTCGTACAAATCATTAATTTTTTTATCAAAAAATTGTTTGGCAAAATCTAAATTAGAAGTATAAAAACTTTCATTAATTTCACCAACATATTTTGGATTTAAAATTTTATTTTTTAAATAATCATCACTTGGTTTATCAACTTGATAACCAAATAAATATGTTTTAATAAGTCCATCAGATCCCGGTTTCTCTTTTAAAATAAACTGTTCAATTATTTCAGTAAGTCTAGTATCATTTATTATAATATCTTCATCTTTTACATTATAATTTTTTCTATAAAACTCTATAATAGATTGAAGTAATATTATAATAGTAGTTAATCTTTGTTGACCATCCACTACTTGATAAGCATGATAATCCTTATTTAAGAGCCATTGTTCATTTATCCAATTATTTAATTCTGTTTTATCTGTTTCTTTATCTAATTCTTTTAATGATAACATTCCAGTATAATGTTCGTTATTATCCGGTAAATTTATTAAATCTTCCCAAAAATCATTTAGTTGTTCTTCTCCCCATGAATATCCTCTTTGATAGTTTGGTATTCTAAAAATACTGTTTTTAAATAAATCATTTAATGATTTTAATTCACTCATACTCTCACCCTTTTAATAAAACTAATGAAATTATAATATTTATCAATAATTTTGTCAATTGTCTATTAAAGTTAGGATTAAAATAAAAAAACATAATATACCATATAAAAAGTGTGATTATTTTGCAATTAGTTTTTGAAATATTTTACTAAAAAATTTTATTAATCTTTTAATATTCTCTGATGATATTAACATTTCTCAAAATTTAAGAACTTCAACTTAAAAAATGTTAGCTTAGCTAACATTCAAAAACAAACATGTTTAAAGTATATTTTAAAATATTATTTAATTCAATTCAGTTCTATAATTAAGTGTATTCCCATTACTTGTTAACTTGTTTTCATTTACAATAGTAAATTCAATATTACTATTAGATGATTCTGGATTTCCCATATCATCATAAGATATAGTTATTTTTGCAAGTATTTTGTTTCCTTTAATTTCATAAACACCTTTTTGTAAACCTCCACCACATGGATCTCCTAATTTACAAAATTGATAACTATAAATAACTGTTGAAGTAAATGGTGAATATGATTTTAATAAAGTAGGGAAATATAA
>NBJMC04201__coassemble_675_pt1 | contig 22988 bp, 25 predicted proteins | sample NBJMC04201__metabat2_high_PE_001 | metagenome-assembled genome bin NBJMC04201
GTGGGAAGGTTTAATAAATAATACTAAGTTATTTACATGAACAAACCTCAAAAAAATTTCACTGCAAATAAAATAAATAAAAAGAAGTACGGTAGCGACTATCGGAAATTAGTCTCTGGAGGAAAAAGCGAAAGCCACCAAAGAAGGAGAAATATCTAATCGTGAGATTAGATGCAGTCAAATTTATTTGACTTTTGTTCTAAAATGTATTGATATAAATATGTTTTATGTGATAATATGTATTAAGCTCAAATAAAAAACATAATTATAAATTCAATTAATTATGAAAAACAGTTAAGGAGGATTAAAGTGAAAATAGGGGTGTTTGATTCTGGTGTTGGTGGACTTACAGTTTTAAAAGAATTATTAAAGTTTAAAAATGAGTATTATTATTTTGGTGATAATATAAATATTCCTTACGGGACAAAAACAAAATTACAATTAGAATTACTATCATCTAAAATAGTTGATTTTTTAATTTCAAAAAATGTTGATATGATTATAATAGCTTGTGGTACAATAAGTTCAAATGTATATGAATATTTAAAAAGTAAATATGATATACCTATCTACGATATAATAAGCCCTACCTTAGAATATTTAAAAGGAAAAGAGTATTATACCTTTGCAACGCCAATGACTTGTAAAAGTAAAATATTTAATAATTCGATTGAATGTCCTTTATTGGTTCCAGCAATTGAAAATAATTTAGATGTTACTAATATATTAAAAGAGTATTTGGATAAAATACCAAATAACTCAAACTTAGTCTTAGGTTGTACTCATTATCCATTTTTAACAAATGAGATACTTTCTTTAAGACCTGATTTGAATTTAATTAATATGGGTAAAGTTTTATGTGATGATTTAAATTTAAAACCTAGCAAATTAAAAATAAGATTATATTTTAGTAAAGTAGATCATAATTTGATAAATAATATTGATAAAATAATTGATTATGATTTTCAATTGGAGGAATTATGCCTGAATTACCAGAAGTAGAAACAGTAAAAGAAGTTTTAAAAAAAGAATTGTTGAATCAAAAAATATTAGATGTAATTGTTAACTATCCTAAAATGATTGAACAAATAAGTGTCGAAGATTTTATTAAAAATCTAAAAAATCAAGTAATAATCGATATTAAAAGAAGAGGTAAATGGTTATTATTTGAATTAAACGACTATTTTTTACTTTCCCATTTAAGAATGGAAGGAAAATATTATATTAAAAATTTTGATGATGAAGTAACTCGTCACCAACATGTTATATTTAAATTTAAAGATTTTGAATTAAGATATAATGATACTCGTAAATTTGGTAGAATGTATTTATTAGATAAAAATAATATTTATAACACTAAACCTTTAAGTGAATTAGGTTATGAACCTTGGGATGTTAATTTAAACATAGAATATTTGAAATCAAAATATAAAAATAAAAAAAATCCAATAAAAACAGTTTTATTAGATCAATCAATAATAGTTGGAATAGGAAATATTTATGATGATGAAATATTATTTTTAAGTAAAATTAATCCTTATAAAAAAGCTAGTGATTTAACTGATATTGAATTAAGCAGTATTATAAATAACACTAAAGTAGTGTTAGAGCGTGCTATTAAATTAGGTGGTACAACTATTAAAACTTATACATCAAGTGAAGGTGTCCATGGTAGATTTCAAAATGAACTATTAGTTCATACAAAAAAAGAATGTCCAATTTGTCATAATAAATTAAATATTGAAAAAATAAATGGTAGAAGTACATATTATTGTGCTAACTGTCAAAAATAATTGATTTTTGTAAATTAATATGATATATTATTTATAGATTTAATGAAGAACAAATATTTAGTTATTTAATTGGTAATAAAGAAAATTAGTGGTAGATGAAAACTAATCAAGATTAAATAATAAATTACAATTTGGGAGTTAAAACGGGTAATTACGTTATAAATTAAAGTGTGTGAAATATTCATAAATTAAGGTGGTACCGCGGATTCATATTCGTCCTTAGTCTATGAATATTTTTTTATGGAGGTATCATATGAATTGGAATGATATATATATTAAAAATAAAAGATTAGATGAGATATTTTATCAAAAATTTAAAAACGATGACAAAATGTTTGAAAAAAATTGTATTGAATTAATTGTCGAAATAGCTGAATTTGCAAATGAATCAAGATGTTTTAAATATTGGATAAATAAATCTATGAAAAAAGACGAAGTATTAGAAGAATTAGCTGATTGCATTATGATGAGTTTATATTTTTATAATTATTTAAATATTGATAAAGTAAATATTAAAACATATAATTTTTCTAGTGACATTCTTATATGCTTAAATGATATTTTTAAATTATCTACATTATTAATTGATAATATTAATGAAAAAATTATAACTAAAATTTTTAGTTATTTGATTTATATAGGTAATTTATTAAATTTAGAAGAAAAAGAAATATATGAAGCTTGTTTAAAGAAGATAAAAAAACAAGAAAAGAGATTAGAAGAAGGATATTAATATGAGATATTTTGAGAAAATAAGTTTTGAACAATTTAAGAAAGATGTTCAAGCTGATATAAATTTATATAATGATTATTTATTACCTAAAAGAGCAACTAAAAATAGTGTTGGATATGATTTTTATGCTATCAATGATATAGTTATAAAACCTAATGAAATAGTTAAAATTCCAACTGGTTATAAAGCTAATTTTAATGGTGATGAAGGATTATTGTTGATTATGAGAAGTGGTTTGGGTTTTAAATATAATTTAAGATTAACTAATCAAATTGGTTTGGTAGAAAGTGATTATTATAACAATGAATCTAATGAAGGTCATATGTGGGTATCAATTCAAAATGAAGGTAATGAAGAAGTAATTATTTCTAAAAATAAAGCATATTGTCAAGGTGTATTTATTAAGTATTTAATAACAGATGATGATAATACAAATGAAATAAGAAAAGGTGGATTTGGAAGTACAGATAGGAGAGATGAAAAATGAAATTATATGATGAATTAGTATGGAGAGGGTTAATTGAAAATATTACTGATGAAAGTTTAATTGAAAAAATTAATAATGGTGGGTTAACTTTTTATATAGGAACAGATCCAACTGGTGATAGTTTGCATATTGGCCATTACTCAACTTTTTCAATGGCTACAAGATTAAAAAAAGGTGGACATAATCCTATATTATTAGTAGGTGGAGCAACTGGATTAATAGGAGATCCTAAACCTACTGCTGAAAGACCTATGATAACTAAAGAACAACTAGATTATAATTATAAAAAATTAAGACAGCAAGTAGAAAACATATTCGGTTTTGAAGTTGTTAATAATTATGATTGGTCAAAAGACATTAATTTTATTGATTATTTAAGAGATTATGGAAAATATTTTAATTTAAATTATATGTTAAATAAAGAAACTGTTAAAAGTAGATTAGATGTTGGTATTACTTATACAGAATTTTCTTATATGATTATGCAATCATTAGATTTCTTATGGTTATACGAAAATAAAGGTTGTACATTACAAATTGGTGGATCTGATCAGTGGGGAAATATTACATCTGGAGTTGAGTTAATAAGAAAAAAAATTGGTAAGGAAGCTTATGGCTTAACAATGCCTTTAATTACTAAAGCTGATGGAACTAAATTTGGTAAATCTGAAGGAAATGCTATATGGTTAGATATCAATAAGACATCTAGTTATGAAATGTATCAATTTTTCTTGAATGCTGAAGATAGTAAAGTAATTGAATATTTAAAAAAATTAACCTTTTTATCAATTAATGAAATTAATGAATTAGAAAAAAAACATTTAGATTGTCCTGAAAAAAGAGAAGCTCATAAAGCTTTAGCAAAAGAAGTTATTACATTCTTACATGGTGCTAATGAATATGAAAAGGCTGTTAAAATAAGTGAAGCGTTATTTAGTGGAAATATTAAAAATTTAACTAAAGAAGAAATATTAATTGGATTTAAAGGAGTTCCTACTTTTAAGTTTGAAGAAAAGAATTTAGTTGATTTATTAGTTGATAATAATATTTGTTCATCTAAAAGAGAAGCAAGAGAATTTATAAATAATGGTGCAATAGTAATAAATGATGAAAAAATATTAGAAGACAAAATGATAACTAAAGATTTAGCTATTGATGAATCTATCTTAGTATTAAGAAAAGGTAAGAAGAAATATTATTTAGGAGTTAAATAATATTTTTTTCTTGAAAAAATTTTTAATATTATATATAATAATATTGGTGATATAAATGGAATACAAACTAACTATGAAAGATGAATATGATACAATTGAACTAGCGCAAAATTTAGAATCAGAAAAGTTTCCTAATATGATTATATGTCTAAATGGTGAATTAGGAAGTGGGAAAACTATGTTCACTAAAGGATTTGCTAAAGCATTAGGAATCAAAGATAATATTACAAGTCCTACTTTTTCTATTATTAAAGAATATGATGGAGAATTACCTCTTTATCATATGGATGTGTATCGTTTAGATGGTGATACTAGTGGAGTTAACATTGAAGAATATTATACTAAAGGTGGAGTAGTTATTATTGAGTGGGCAGATACAATCAAAGATATATTACCTAAAGAAAGATTAGATATTAAAATTAAAGTTTTAGATGAAAATAAAAGAGTTTTAGTTATTACTCCTTATGGTAAGCAATATGAAGAATTATGTGAGGCAGTATTATGAAATATCTTTTTATAGATACATGCTCAAATTGTTTAATTATAAGTACGATTATTAATAATAAAATTGATTATTTTTTTATTGATAAAAATAATAATGATACATCTTCTAAAGTTATGAAGGTATTAAAAGAAGCAGTAGCTGATATAAATACTGTGGATAAGATATTTGTTGTTAATGGACCAGGATCTTTTACTGGTATTAGAGTTGGTGTGACAATAGCTAAAACAATAGGTTTTTGTTTAAATATTCCAATTATTAAATTAAGTGAATTAGAACTTTTATCTACTACTAATACTGATACTAAATATAATGTTTCATTAATTGATGCAAGGCGTGGTTATGTGTACGCTGGGATTTATGATAAAGATTTAAATTGTTATTTACAAGATCAACATATTTTATTAAATGATATAAAATATCCTGATAGTTATACAATAATAGATAACTACGATAATATTGATTTAATTAAAATGATAAAAAAACACGAATTTGATGATCCAATAAATCCACATGATTTAAAACCTAATTATTTAAAAAGAACTGAAGCAGAAGAAAAATTAGATGATAAAAGAAGTTAATGATATTACTTACTTAAATAGTTTGAGTGATTACAAAGTAACTTTAAATCCTTTTAATAAAATAATAGGATATTATATCGATAATAAAATAGTTGGATTTTTAGATTATAGTGTAATGTATGAAAAAATAGAAATAAATTATATATTTGTTATTAACGAATATAGAAGAAGAAATATTGCCTATAATTTAATAAAGTATGTAATAGATAACTATGAATTTGATAATATCACATTAGAAGTAAATATAAATAATATAGGAGCAATTAGCTTATATAAAAAATTAGGATTTAAAGTTATTAGCATTAGGAAAAATTATTATGATGGAATAGACGGATATTTGATGGAGGTGAAATATGACTATTTTAGCAATTGAATCGTCTTGTGATGAAACGAGTATGAGTGTAATTAAAGATGGAACTACCGATTTGGGAACAGTGATATTATCACAAATTGATATTCATAAATTATATGGGGGAGTAGTTCCTGAAATAGCAAGTCGTTCTCATGTTGAAAGTATAACTATTGTTTTAGAAGAAGTATTAAATAAAGCTTCTATTACAATAGAAGATATTGACGCGATTGCTGTAACTTATGGTCCAGGATTGATTGGCTCTTTATTAGTTGGTTTATTAGTGGCTAAAACATTGTCTTATATTTATAATAAACCATTAATTCCAGTTCATCATATTGCAGGACACATATATGCTAATAATTTAGTTAATAGACTAGAATTTCCTTTAATTGCTTTAGTTGTTAGTGGTGGACACACTGAATTAGTATATATGGAAAGTGATTACTCATTTAAAAAAATTGGTGGGACTTTAGATGATGCTGTTGGTGAATGTTATGATAAGGTAGCTCGTGTATTAAATATTCCTTATCCAGGTGGACCTAGTATTGATAAAATGGCTAAATTAGGTAAAGATACTTATAAACTACCACTTCCTTTAAATGATGACTCATATGATTTTAGTTTTAGTGGTATTAAATCAGCTGTTATTAATTTAAATCATAATGAGTTACAAAAAGGCAATACTATTAGAAAAGAAGATTTAGCTTGTTCGTTTCAAAATCGTGTAGTTGAAATATTAACTAAGAAAACTATGAAAGCTTTAAAAGAATATAATGTTAAAAATTTAATTGTTGCTGGTGGTGTTGCAGCTAATAGTGGCATTAGATCTTCTCTAGAACAAGAATGTATTAAAAATAATATTAAATTAACTGTACCACCAATTTTATATTGTACAGATAATGCTGCAATGATTGGTGCTGCTGGATATTATGCTTATCAAAAAGGAATAGTTGCTGATATAAATTTAAATGCTAAAGCAAATTGTGAGTTAGGAGAAAATATATGAGAAATGTCGGAACAATTGTAAGAGGTATTAGAACACCTATTATTAAAGAAAATGATGATTTAGCTAGTATTGTAGTAGATTCAGTTATGAATGCAAGTCAAAGTGAAAAGTTTGAAATATTAGATAAAGATGTTATTGCTGTAACAGAAGCTGTAGTAGGTATTGCACAAGGTAATTATTGTACAGTTGATGATATTGCTACAGATATTAAGAAAAAATTTAAAACTAATCATATTGGAATTGTTTTTCCTATTTTAAGTAGAAATAGATTCTCAATGATTTTAAAAGGTATAGCACGTGGTTGTAAAAAAATAACTATGTTATTAAGCTATCCTGCTGATGAAGTAGGTAATCATTTATTTGATGAAAAATTTTTAAGACAATATGATATAAATCCTTATGTAGATGTTTTATCATATGAAAAATATAATGAATTATTTAAAAATGAAGTACATACTTTTACAGGAATTAATTATGTTGATTTTTATAAAGAATTAGTTGAAAGTGAAAATTGTGAAATTGATTTTGTTTTTGCTAATGACCCAAAAGTAATTTATAATTATGTCGATGAAGCATTAGCTTGTGATATTCATACTAGATTTGAAACTAAAAGATTATTAAATTGTTTAGGTTTAGATGATATATTAAATGAATCAGTAAATGGTTCAGGATTTAATAGTAAATATGGATTATTAGGATCAAATAAGTCAACTGATGAAAAATTAAAATTATTTCCTAATAACTGTCAACAATTAGTTTTAAATATTCAAAGAATGATTAAAGAAAAAACTAATAAAAATGTTGAAGTTATGATATATGGCGATGGTGCATTTAAAGATCCAGTAGGTAAGATTTGGGAATTAGCTGATCCTGTTGTTTCACCATTTTATACTGACGGATTAAAAGGAACTCCTAATGAAATTAAATTAAAATATGTATCAGATAATAAATTCACTAATTTAAGAGGTAGTGAACTACAAGAAGCAATGATAAAAGAGATTAAAAATAAAGAAAAAGATTTAAAAGGTAAAAATATTACTTTAGGTACAACACCAAGACAAATAACTGATTTGTTAGGTTCACTTTGTGATTTAACAAGTGGTTCAGGTGATAAAGGAACACCTGTTGTTTTAGTCCAAAGATATTTTAGTAATTATGCTGATGAATAAACTGTTTTATAACAGTTTTTTAAAATTTACATATTAAAACTCTTAAAAAATGCATATTAAAACCCTTAAAAAATATGGACTTTTATGTGTTTTTGATATATAATATACATAACTCAAGGTAAAAATATGATAATACTTGATAAAGTAGATGCTGATAAAATAAAAAGATTGATAATATAATTTGTAAGAAATTGTAAGAAATTACAATTTTTTTGCTAAATAAAAAGGAAATCACCAATTTTTGGCTAATATAACAAATAGGAGGTGATTTGAATAAAAAAGTTCTATACTGCAAAATATGAACCAATTTTTATGAGAGCAGTAGTTAAACCAAATATTTTAAAACCATTACTAGAACATATTTTAGAAAAAGAAATAATAGAATTAGAAATATTAAATCCAAATTTAATTCAAGATTGTTTTAGATTACGTGGTCAAAGATTAGATTTGTTAGTAAAAACAAAAGAAGAAGTAATCAATGTTGAATTAAATACTAATTATAGTGAAGAAATATTAATAAGGAACTTACACTATATTTTTAAATTGGCTAGTGAAAATACCGAAAGAGGAAATAAATACAAAGTAAAAAATAAGATAGTTCAAATAAATTTAAATTTTATAAATAGTAAATATGAAAAATGTGAATATTTATTATATGATAAAAAACACGAAATAGAATTAACAGATTACATCAAAATATGTAATATAGGTATAGACAAATATATAGAAAACTATTATAATAATAGTAAGAAGTTTACCAAAGGTGAAGAATTGGTAATAATGTTAGATTTGGATAAAAAAGAATTAGAAGAACTATCAGAAAAGAGTGATATAGTGGATAATTTTAAAGAAGATGTAATAAAAGCAAATGAAGATAAATTAGTAGTAGAATGGATAAGTAAAGAAGAAGAACAAAAACAATATGAAGAAGTAATGTATGAAAAAGGACTTATTCAAGGAAAACAAGAAGGCTTAGAGGAAGGAATTATCCAAGGCAAACAACAAGGTTTAGAAGAAGGTATCACTCAAGGAATTGAAAAAAATAAACAAGAAAACGCTAAAAAAATGTTAGAATTAAAAATGGATTTAGAAACGATAAGTAAAATTACAGGTTTAACTATAGAAGAAATAGCAAGTTTAAGAAATTAATGATTTAAAATAATCATTATTTTTTTGTAATTTTAGTTGCAATACATATGTTCGTGATGTATAATAATGATGATTTAAATTTTAAAATATTAAATGTTAGAGGTGTTTATATGGACAAAATTATTATTAAAGGTGCAAGAGAAAACAATTTAAAAAATATCGATATTGAATTACCTAAAAATAAATTAATTGTTATGACAGGAGTATCTGGTAGTGGTAAAAGTAGTTTAGCTTTTGATACTATTTATGCGGAAGGTCAAAGAAGATATGTAGAAAGTCTATCAGCTTATGCTAGACAGTTTTTGGGTGGGACTGAAAAACCAGATGTTGATAGTATTGAGGGATTAAGTCCTGCTATTAGTATTGATCAAAAGACAACTAACAAAAATCCTAGAAGTACAGTTGGAACAATCACTGAAATATATGATTATTTAAGATTATTATATGCAAGAATTGGTATACCTTATTGTCCTATTCATAAAAAACCAATTACTAGTCAAAGTGTTGAGGAAATGACTAATCAAATAATGGAATTAGAATTAAATACTAAAATAAGAGTTTTAAGTCCTGTTGTGTATGGTGAAAAAGGAACCCATAAAGATTTATTAGAAAATTTAGCTAAAGACGGTTATGTAAGAGTAATAGTTGATAATGAAGAATATGAATTAAGTGAAGAAATAAACTTAGAAAAAAATAAAAAACATTTTATTGAAGTTATAATTGATAGATTAATTATTAAAGAGGATATAAGAAGTAGATTATATGAGTCTATTGAACTTGCTTCAAAATTAAGTAAAGGTAAAGTTGTCATTGATGTTGTTGGTAGTGATAAAATAATTATGAGTGAAAATTATGCCTGCCCAGAATGTGATTTTTCATTACCAGAACTAGAACCTAGAATGTTTAGTTTTAATTCACCATATGGAGCATGTGATGAATGTAAAGGACTGGGTATAAAATTAAAAATAGATGAAGATTTAATTATACCTAATAAAGATTTAAGTATTAATGAAGGTGCTATCGTATCTTTAAATTTAGATGATGAGAATAGTATTTATTCGACTCAAATGAATACTTTGGCTAAGTTTTATGATATAGATCTTAATTTGCCTGTTAAAAAATTAGATAGAAAAAAATTGGATATTATTTTATATGGTTCTAAAGATATGTTAGAGTTTAAATATACTTCTAAAAATGGTAATACAAGAAATAGTAAAGATTATTTTGAAGGCATTATTACTAATTTAGAAAGAAGATATGTTGAAACTAAAAGTAATTGGATTAGAGAATGGATAGAAAATTATATGACAGAATCAGTTTGTCCTAAATGTAAGGGAGCTAGATTATCTGATTCTGTATTATCAGTATTAATTAACAAAAAGAATATTTATGAATTAACTAAACTAAGTATTAAAGATTTAAAAGAATTTTTATCTAATTTAAAGTTAAATAAAGAACAAACTAAAATATCAGAATTAATTATTAAAGAGATATTATCAAGACTAACATTTTTAGTTAATGTAGGATTAGAGTATTTAACTTTAAATAGATCTGCTGGTACTTTATCTGGTGGTGAAGCAGGAAGAATTAGATTAGCAACTCAAATTGGTTCAAGATTAACAGGTGTTTTATATGTTTTAGATGAACCAAGTATTGGTTTACACCAAAGAGATAATACAAGACTAATTAATTCATTATTAGAAATGCGTGATTTAGGCAATACTTTAATTGTTGTTGAACACGATACTGATACTATGTTAGCAAGTGATTATTTAGTCGATATAGGACCACTTGCTGGATTACACGGTGGTGAGGTCGTTGCCTGTGGAACTCCAAAAGAAGTTATGAATAATCCTAATAGTATTACAGGAAGATTTTTATCAGGTATAGAAAAAATAGAAGTACCTTCTAAAAGAAGAAAAGGAAATAAAAAATATTTAGAGATTAAAGGTGCTAAAGAAAATAATTTAAAAAATATCAATGTTAAAATACCTTTAAATACATTTACATGTGTAACTGGTGTTTCAGGAAGTGGTAAATCAACTTTAATAAACGAAATATTATATAAAGCAGTTGCAAGTAATTTATACAAATTTAAAGAAAAACCAGGACAATATAAAGAAATAAAAGGATTAGAAAATATTGATAAAGTAATTGATATATCACAAGCACCTATTGGTCGAACACCGAGAAGTAATCCTGCAACATATACAGGTGTTTTTGATGATATAAGAGATGTATTTACTCAAACAAAAGAAGCTAAAATAAGAGGTTATGATAAAGGTAGATTTTCATTTAATGTAAAAGGTGGTAGATGTGAAGCTTGCTTTGGTGACGGTGTTAAAAAAATAGAAATGCATTTCCTACCAGATGTTTATGTACCATGTGAAGTATGTCATGGAACTAGATATAATAAAGAAACATTGGATATTAAATATAAAGGAAAAAGTATTTATGATGTTTTAGAAATGCGAGTAGAAGAAGCTTATGAATTTTTTGAAAATGTTCCTAAAGTAAAAGCTAAATTACAAATGTTAATGGATGTTGGATTATCTTATATTAAATTAGGTCAAAGTGCCCCAACTTTATCAGGTGGAGAAGCAGCGAGAGTAAAACTTGCTAAAGAATTGCAAAAAAAGCCTACAGGTAAAAGTTTATTCATATTAGATGAACCAAGTACAGGCTTACATAGTTATGATATTAAAAAATTATTGACAATTTTACAAAAGATAGTTGATAATGGTGATACCGTTTTAGTTATTGAACACAATTTGGATATTATTAAAGTAGCTGACTATATTATTGATTTAGGACCTGAAGGTGGAGATATGGGTGGTAATGTAGTAGCAAGTGGCACACCGGAAGAAATAGTAAAAGTTAAAGAAAGTTATACTGGAAAATTTTTAAAGCCTTATTTGAAAGGGGATGTTTAGAATGATAATTGGTTCACATGTTTCATTTAAAAAAGATAAACAATTAGTTGGAAGTGTAGAAGAAGCACTCAGTTATGGAAGTACAACATTTATGTTTTATACAGGAGCTCCACAAAATACAAATAGACAACCAATTGATAATAACTTGACAGAAGAAGCAATAAAACTTATGAAGGATAAAATCGATATAAATAATGTTATAGTTCATGCTCCATATATTATTAACTTAGCAAGTAGTAATGACTTTGCAGTTGATTTTTTGAAACAAGAATTAAAAAGAGTTGAACAATTAAAAATGACTAAATTAGTATTACATCCAGGAAGTAGTGTTAAACTAAGTCGTGAAGAAGGAATTAAAAACATTATTGATAATCTAAATAAAGTTGGTCAAAGTAAAGTCTTAATATTATTAGAAACAATGGCAGGTAAAGGAACTGAATTGGGTAAAAATTTTTTAGAAATTAAAGAAATAATTGATGGTGTTAATTATCCAATAGGTGTATGTTTAGATACTTGTCATATTAATGATGCTGGATATGATTTAACAAATTTTGATAAAATTTTAGATTTATTTGATGATATAATTGGGTTAGATAAATTAAAATGTGTTCACATAAATGATAGTAAAAATTTAATAAACACCCATAAAGATAGACATGAAAATATTGGTTATGGTACAATTGGGTTTGATAATTTAATAAAAATAATATATCATGACAAATTAAAAGGTATTCCTAAAATATTAGAAACACCTTATGTATCAAAAGATGATACATCTAAAGAAAAATTGTATCCACCATATAAATTTGAAATAGAAATGATTTTAAATAAAAAGTTTAATGATAATTTAATTAATGATATAAGAAATTACTATAACGATTTTTAAAATAAACATATAAAGATTCAATTTTTTGATAACTAATATTATTTATTTTTTCTTTTAAGTCATCAAGTATTTCTCTAGGATTACCATATATTATTGTTCTCCAATTATTTTTGACATGATTATAAATAATTTCTAATTCTTTATCGTTTAAATTTATCCCATTTTTTAAAGCAAAGTTATTTATGTCTTCCATAGTAATTTTACTAATATATTCGCTAATTAATTTTTCTTTCATCTAATCACCAATATATTATATGTATTTATGAATAACACTATGAAAATTAAATAAAATATTAAAAGGAGGAATATTATGTATGAACCTTATATAACTGATTTTACAATGAATATTCATAATAAAATATATCAAAATTATGTAAATAATTTAAATGATTTACATAATTATATTGATAATGTTATAAATATTGATAAGTTTGACCTAAAAAAGCGTGGTAATATTTTATTTAATAGTGGTGGTGTATTAAATCATCAATTGTTTTTTAGCATATTAGGTAAAGGCGATATGAGTGAAAAATTCAAAGAAAAAATAATTGAAGATTTCGGATCCGTTGAAAATTTTAAGGAAGAATTTATAAAAAATGCTAATTATTTAGTAGGATCTGGATATACTTTTTTGGTTTTAAATAAAGAAAATAAATTAGAAATAATTAATACATCAAATGAAGATACCCCATACTCATATGGCTTAATACCAATTATGAATTTAGATTTATGGGAACATGCATATTTTTTAGATTATCAAAATAATAAGGAAGACTATATTAATAATTTTTTTTCAATTGTAGATTTTAATAAAGTAAGTCAAAATTATGAAGAAATACAAAAAAATTTATAATGTAGCAAGTAAAAAAAGAAACATTAAAGATATAATTGAAAAAAGATATATAATAATGATAATAATAATATGTATAGTAATGATTGTTTTAGGATTAAATTTATTTTTTATTCAAGTTATAAAACATGATTTTTATGTAAATAAAGTAGAGCAATTAAATAGAAATGTTATTTTTTCAAATAGTACTCCACGTGGTAGAATATATGATCGAAATGGTAAAATAATTGTGGATAATGAGTCTGTTAAAGTCATTTATTATGAAAAGCCAAATGGAGTAACAACAAAAGAAGAAATAGAAGTAGCATATAAAGTCGCTGATATGATTGAAATAGACTATGAATTAGAAATAAATGATTTAAAAAAATTTTGGATATTGAACAATAAAGAAGAATCAAATAATTTGATTACTGATGAAGAATGGCGATTATTGGAGGAAAGAAAATTAACTAATTTAGATATAGAAAATTTAAAAATAGAAAGAATAAATGATCAATTAGATGAATTTACAGATAAAGATAAAAAAGCTGCTAGTATTTATTATTTAATGAATGTTGGCTATAGTTATGATGAAAAAATAATAAAAGATGAAGACGTTACAGATAAAGAGTATGCTTTAATAGCAGAAAATATAAATAATATAAAAGGATTTGATGTAAGATTAGATTGGAATAGAGTGTATCCTTATGGAGATGTTTTTAAATCTATTTTAGGAAATGTTTCCAAGACAGGTATTCCTTATGAATTAAAAGATTATTATTTAAATTTAGGATATAGTTTAGATGATAGAGTTGGAACTAGTTATTTGGAATATCAATATGAATCTATTTTAAAGGGTGAAAAAGTTAGTTATCAAATTATGGAAGATGGAAGTAAAAAAATAATTAATCAAGGTAGTCGAGGAAAAGATATCGTTCTTACTATAGACATAGAATTACAAAAAGAGATAGAGAAAATATTAGAAGAAGAAGTAATAAAAGGTAAAAGTTATCCAAATACTAAATATTATAATAGATCATTTGTGATTATAAGTGATCCTAATACAGGAGAAATACTTGCTATGGCTGGTAAGCAGGTAATAGATGGCAAAATTTATGATTATACACCTGGTATTGTAACAACACCAGTTACTGCAGGATCTATTGTAAAAGGTGCATCACATGCAGTTGGATATAAAACAGGTGCTTTAAAAATAGGTGATATAAGATATGATGAATGCATAAAGATAGCTGACACACCTTTAAAATGTTCATGGACAAATTTAGGTAATTTAAATGATATACAAGCTTTAAAATACTCTTCAAATGTTTATCAATTTTATACAGCTTTTAATGTAGGTGGTGGAAATTATTCTTATAATGAAAAAATATCTATCAATCCTCAAGCATTTGAAACTTATAGAAATATGTTTAAACAATTTGGATTAGGAGTTAAAACAGAGATAGATTTACCAATTGAAAGTTTAGGTTATACAAGCAATAGTACATTACCTGGACATCTATTAGATTTTTCAATAGGCCAATTTGATACATATACACCTATTCAATTAAGTCAATATATAAATACGATAGCAAATGGTGGATCACGTATGAAACCATATTTACTTAAAGCAGTATATAATCCAACTAAAGATGGGCTTACTGATTTATTGTATGAGACAAAGCCAACTATTTTAAATGAAGTATCTTTAGAAGATGAATATATAAAAAGAATACAAGCAGGTTTTAGAGAAGTAATGACTACAAGTGGCACAGGAGTTGGCTTTATTGACTCAAAATATAATCCTGCTGGTAAAACGGGAACTAGTGAAAGTTTTATTGATAGTGATGGTGATGGAGTAGTTGATAAACAAACTATGACAAATACTTTTGGTGGCTATGCACCATATGATAATCCTAAAGTTTCCTTTGTTGTTATATCACCAGATATATTTTATAAAGAAACTTCAACGTCAAGAGCTCCTATAAATAAAAATATTTCTTACAGAATTTCTCAAAAATACTTTGAATTTTATAAATAATTTGGTATAATTATATAAGTATTTCAAAAGGAGGGATTAATATATGGCAAAAAAAGGAGAAGCAAGAGAAAGAATTACTCTTCAATGTACAGAATGTAAAAATGAAAATTATCGTACAGAAAAAAATAAACGTAATACAACAGATCGTTTAGAATTAAAAAAACATTGTCCTAAATGTAAAAAAACAACAACTCATAAAGAAAAAAAATAAGGTGATTAAATGACTAAAATAAATGTCATAAATTTAAAAATTATAAGAGATTCTAGAAGATTAGTTTTAGATCCTTCAACTGGTAGACCAGTAAAAGTTAAATCTAAGTCTACAAGAATACCAAAAGTTAAGAAAATTGGTTATAAAATCAAACCACGATATATGAAGGGGGAAAAGTATGATAAATGTAAATGATATAAAAAATGGAATTACCTTTGTTCTAGATGGTGAAATATATCAAGTATTAGAATTTTCTCATGTAAAACCAGGAAAAGGTGCTGCTTTTGTTAAAATGAAAATAAGAAATTTAAGAAGTGGATCAACTACTGAAAAATCTTTTAACAGTGGTACTAAATTAGAAAAAGCAATGATAGAAAAAAGAGCAATGCAATTTTTATATTCATCAGGTGATACTTATAATTTCATGAACATGGAAACTTATGAACAAATTGAATTAACTAAACAACAATTAGGTGATGATACTAATTATTTAAAAGAAGGTTTAAATGTTGATTTGAGTTTTTATGAAGGTGAATTATTAGGAATTTTATTACCAGATAAAGTAGAATTAGAAGTAATTCATACAGAACCAGCAGTAAAAGGAAATACTACTAATAATGCTACTAAGGATGCTACATTAGAAACTGGTTTAGTAGTAAGAGTTCCTTTGTTTGTTGAACAAGGTGAAAAAATTATTGTATCAACAAGTACAGGTAAATACGATTCAAGAGCTTAAAGATATTTTTATATCTTTTTTTTCATATACTTTAATAGGTGAAGATATGAAATTAAGTGAAATAAATAATACATTAAAAGGAAAAATAAATAAAGATGCATCATTTAACAAAATAAAAATGAATTCAAAAGATATTACAACTAATGATGTTTTTTTAGCTATAAATAAAGGTCATAATTATATAGATGAGGCCATAAATAATGGAGCTGTTGGAATAATTAGTGAGTATGATCTTGATTACCCAAGTATTAAAGTTGATAATAGTATTTTAGCTTTAGGTAAAATTGCTAATTATATTAGAAATCTATATGATATTCCTTTGATTGCTATAACAGGTAGTGTAGGAAAAACTACAACTAAAGAATTAATATATAGTGTTTTAAGTAAAAAATATAAGGTTTTAAAATCAGAAAAAAATAAAAATAATAATATTGGTTGCCCTTTGACATTATTAAATTTAGATGAAACATATGATATTATAGTTTTAGAGTTTGGAATGAATCATTTTAATGAGATATCATATTTATCTAAAATTTGTAATCCTGATTATGCTATTATAACTAATATTGGTACAGCTCATATTGGAAATTTAGGTAGTAAAAAAAACATATTAAAAGCAAAGTTAGAAATATTAGATGGAATGTCTAATAAAAATATTATTGTAAATAATAAAGATAGATATTTAAAAAAAATAAGAAATGCAATAAAAGTTGATGAAAAAAGATTAAATGTTATTTATAAAAATGAAAACGAATTTATAATTGATAATGTCATTTTTAATTATAAATATAAACATATATTACCTGATATATTTATTGCTATTAAAGTTGGATTATTATTTGATATAAATTTAAAATTAATTAGTGAAGCGATTAGTAAATTTGAACCTATAGATGGTAGATTAAATATAATAAATAGAGAATATAAAATAATTGATGATAGTTATAATAGTAGTTATGAATCATTAATTGAAGGATTGAAGTCTTTAGATAATAATTTTAAATATATAGTATTAGCGGATATGTTAGAACTAGGAAAATTTAGTATTAAATATCATAAAAAAGTCAATAAATATCTAAAGAAGATAAAGAATAAGAAAGTTTTGTTGATTGGAAATTACACCAAATATATTGATGGAATACATTTTGAAAATTTAGATGAATTAATTTTATTTTTAAAAAGTAATATAAAAAAATGTGATACAGTATATATAAAAGGAAGTAGAAAGTTCAATTTGGACATAATAAAAACACGTATTTAAAAGCCCTATTATTTAAATAATAGGGCATAAATTAACGTGTTCTTTTTATTTCGTTTTCTAAACTAAGATATAAATCTTTTTTAAATACCACAATATCATTTATTTTAGCAATTATTAAATTATAATCTTTAACTCCAAAATAACTTCTAACAACAGAGCATAAAATGTTAATTTTTTTGCTTACAAGTTGTATATCTTCACTTATATTTAATTCACCAGCTAGTGCCGCAAGTTTTTTCATTTTTGAAATTTGCTTTTGAATAATTATATAAAAGATCGTATGTGATATTTTTTCTAAGTAAACATTTAATAAATTTCTCATCATCTGAAAAACAAATATTTGCAGCTAATAATTCTTTTGATGTTTCATCTAAATTTTTATATTTACTTCCTATGTATGCGATTTCACGTGCTCTAGAAGCCAAAAATTCATTTAAAAATTCTATAGTATAAGCTCTTCTTAAGTAGTTAGCGTGAAACATACCTTCTTTTGATGCAAACTTAACTTGTTCATCACTTAAATTTAAATAATCTTCTTTTGTAATAACAGTAGAAAAATCCACAACATTTATACTTCTTTTTGCCATATATAAATCCCCCTTCAAATACGTTTGCTATGATAACACATTTTATAAGTATTGTCAAATTTTAAGTTTTAATATATAATTATTTAGGTGATTTTGTATGAAAATTAAATATGAATTAATTAAAAACGATGGTCAAGCAAGATTAGGTAAATTAGTAACTAACTATGGTACTTTTGATACTCCAATGTTTATGCCAGTAGGAACTTTAGCTAATGTTAAAACTTTAACACCAGAAGAATTATATAATATGAATAGTGCAGTAATTTTATCTAATACATATCATTTATGGTTAAGACCAGGAGAAGATATTGTAGCTAAAGCTGGAGGACTTCACAAATTTATGAATTACAATGGTCCTATTTTAACTGATAGTGGAGGATTTCAAGTTTTTTCATTAGCTAAAAAGAAAGATATAAGTGAAGAAGGCGTTATTTTTAAAAGCCATATAGATGGAAAAAAATTATTTTTAACGCCAGAATTATCTATTCAAATTCAAAATAAATTAGATAGTGATATCGCTATGAGTTTTGATGAATGTATTCCATATCCAGCTAGTTATGAATACGCCAAGGCAAGTACAGAAAGAACTATTAGATGGGCTAAAAGAGGTCTTAGTGTTCACAATAATCCAAATCAATCTTTATTTGGGATTGTTCAGGGTGGTGAATTTGAAGATTTAAGAAAATATAGTGCTTTAGAAACTGTTAAATTAAATTTTGATGGATATTCAATTGGTGGAACTAGTGTTGGTGAAGATAAAGATACCATGTATAAAATGATTGATTATGCAATTAAATATTTACCTATTGATAAACCTAGATATTTGATGGGAGTCGGGGAGCCTATTGATTTGTTAGAAGGTGTTGAGCGAGGAATTGATATGTTTGATTGTGTTCTTCCAACTAGATTAGCTCGTCATGGCAATGCTTTTACAAGAAATGGTAGAATAAATTTAAAAAATTTGAAATATAAAGAAGATTTTACTCCAATTGAAGATAATTGTGATTGTTATACATGTAAAAATTATACTAAGGCTTATATAAGACACTTAATTACATGTAATGAAATGTTAGGTGGTAGATTATTATCTATTCATAATATAAGATTTTTAATTAAAGAAATGGAAGAAATAAGACAAGCTATAAAAAATAATAATTTTAAACAATATAAGCAACAATTTATAGAACAATATAAAAATAGTGATTAGTCACTATTTTTTAAGTTTATTCCAATTACACTTCCTAATATGCTAGATATTATAGTTATTAAATATAAGATAATATTAACTATATTGAATCCTTGATCAAAAGCTAAGTAATTAAATATAAACAATAATATAATATTTATTAAACCAAATTTGATACCCTCCAAATAGCCTTTGTTAAAACTATTTTTACCTAATAAAAATCCTCCAGTGAAAAAAGCTATAAAAGGAGTTATATATGAAAATGCATTAACAATAGTTAAACTAATAATATTTATATAATTTAATAATGTTATTAAAAAAGTAACTAATAACAAAATAATAATACTTACTCCTATAGATTTGATTAATTTTTTTAAATATAACATTTATATCACCTAATAATTACTATGAATTTGTATAAAAAAAAAGAACTTTTTACATAATTAAATAGGTGATTATATGATATATATTTTAAATACTTTAATTTTATATTTTTATATAGTGTTTTGTTATAGAATAATGGGAAAAAAAGAAGTTGGTCAACTTGGTATTATAGATTTAATAGTTTCTATTTTAATTGCTGAATTAGCAGCTATGGGTATTGAAAATATAGATAAACCAATTTATATTTCAATGCTCCCTATATTAGTTTTAGTTTTGTTACAAATTTTTTTAAGTTATATTGCTTTAAAAAGTACTAAATTTAGAAAGCTTATTGATGGGAATCCTCAAATTATTATAAATAAAGGTAAAGTTGATTTTAAGACAATGCAAAAGATAAGGTATAGTTTAGATGATTTAATATCTCAATTAAGGGAACAAGGAATAAAAAATATAAAAGATGTTAAATATGCAATATTAGAAAATAATGGTAAACTATCAGTCTTTAATGATGATAATACTTATCCAATGCCAATAATTATTGATGGTATAATTGATGTTGATACTGTAAAAAATATGAAAAAAAATATAAATTGGGTTTATGATATTTTAAACAAAAATAATATTAAGTTAAAAGATGTTTTTTATGCTTTTCATTCTAAAAATAAAACTTTTATAATAAGAAAAAATTGACTAGGAATAAAATACAATGTATAATTTAAATAGGTGATTATATGAAAGGCTTTACACTAGTGGAAGTATTAGGAGTTATTATAGTTATTGGAATATTAGCTTTGATAACTTACCCTATTATTAATAATACTATTAAAGAGAATAAAGAAAGTTTATATAATACTCAATTAGAAAAAATTAAAGATGCTGCTTTAGGATGGTCTTATACTAATGTCAATATGTTACCTATTGATGAAGGTGGAACAATAACAATTACATTGTTAGAATTAAAAAAAGCTGGTTTAGTAGAATTGGATATTAGAAATCCTAAAACTGGAGAACTATTACCAAATGATATGATAATTACAATAACTTATAAAAACAATAATTATGAAATCAATGTTGATGGTGAAAGTGGTAGTGATATAACTAATGATTTTAATGAAAATGCTCCAATTTTAGTTTTAAATGGAAATTATATTGAATATGTCGAAATTAATGATGCTTATCAAGATAAAGGTGCTTTAGCTTATGATAAGAATGGTAATAGTGTTTTAGTTGATGTTATTTATCAATTAAATGGAAAAGAAGTTGGTAGTATTGATACAAGCCAGTTTAACACATATACTGCTATATATAGTGCAACAAGTAATGGATATACTTCTAAAATTGCTAGAACAATTGTAATAAGAGATACAACACCACCTAATTTAATAGTTCCTACTAAAACAGAATTAACTGCTGTACAATTAGAAACTTTTGATTTATTGGAAGGAGTAACTGTTTCTGATAATAGTTTGGAAAATATTAATATAGAAACACGTGGTTTTGATAGATTACCTACTGATAAAATAGTTGAATATAAAGCTTGTGATAGTAATAATAATTGTACAACGAAAAGAAGAATAATAGAAATCATTTATGTTCCTTCATTTGCAATTGATTCATGGGAAACAATAAGAGATAATGTTAAAAATGGCAAAGCGGAGGAATATTATAAAGTTGGAGATACGAAAGAAATAAATGTCGAAGGATATGGTGAGCTTACTGTAAGAATAGCTAATATGACAACTCCTTCTGAATGTTTGCAAGAAGATTTCTCACAGACAGCATGCGGTTTTGTAGTAGAATTTGTAAATGTATTAGAAGAAAGACAATTTAATGGTACAGCAACAAATGATTATGGATGGCCAGAAAGTGTATTACAAAACTATTTAAATAATGAATTTTATAATAAATTACCACAAGACTTACGAAATGTTATAATTAATACTAAAACAGTTTCTGGGTCTGGTTCTGCATATACGAGTAATTACATAGGTAGTTATAAAATATATTTGTTTTCTTACCATGAAATTTTTGAGGAATTTATAGAATATGATTCATCTTATGATTATACGCGTCAATTAGATTTTTATAAATTAAGTAATTCTTCACCAATTAAATCAATTTACTATGCTAATAATAATTATTCTTGGTGGCTAAGGTCTGCTGCAAAATTTGATAGATCAAGTTTTCTTTATATTCCAAATAATGGAGGCATAAAATCTCTTTATGCAAATGAAAGTACAGGCGTTTCTCCAGCTTTTAGAATCGGATAATATGGATCATAATTTTATGATCTTTTTTCATATTTTTAAATTGTTTGTAATATAATTACATGGGTGATTATATGCATTTTGAGATAGGTGATTTAGTAACTAGAAAATCTTACAATCATGATATGGTATTTAAAATAACAGATATAATCGATAACATTTATTATTTAAAAGGCGTAAACTTAAGATTATGTGCAGATAGTTTTGAAGATGATTTAACTAAATTTGAGAGTGTTGATGAAGAAAATAAAGAATTTGAAGAAAGAATTAAGCCTAATATTGATTTAAATAGGGACGACTATTTTTATATTCCAGGTAAAATATTACATATTGATAGTGATCTAGATTACTTAAATAGGTGTTTAGATTATTATAAAGAAGCCAATATTTGGGCAAAGGGAATAAATGAAACAGAAGAAAACGTACCATTATATATTAAAGATTGGTTAGAAGAATATAATCCAAATATAATTGTAATAACTGGTCATGATGCCTATTATAAGAAAAAAGGTAATCAAAATAATATAAGTGCTTATAAAAATAGTAATAATTTTGTTAAAGCTATTAAAGAAGCTAGAAAATTTGAAAAAAGTCATGATAAATTAATTATAATTGCTGGTGCTTGTCAATCTGATTATGAAGAATTAATAAAAGCTGGAGCTAATTTTGCTTCTTCTCCTA
>NBJMC04201__coassemble_710_pt1 | contig 22067 bp, 19 predicted proteins | sample NBJMC04201__metabat2_high_PE_001 | metagenome-assembled genome bin NBJMC04201
AAAATACTATGAGAAAATTCGGTATTTCCGAATTTTCTACAAAACCAACTAATTTTTATAATTTAGATATGATAATTGCTATTGGTTTTCGTGTTAAATCAAATCGCGGTACTGAGTTTAGAATATGGGCAAACGAATTATTAAAAGAATATTTAAAAAAAGGTTATAATATAAATGTTGAACGTTTTAAAAATAATGGCAGTGATCCTTATTTTGAAGAGTTATTAGAAAAAATAAGAGATATAAGATCTAGTGAAAAAGTTTTTTGGAGAAAAATTTTAGATATATATGCTACTTCTATAGATTATAATCCAGATGAAAAAATAACAATAAATTTTTTTAAAACTATACAAAATAAAATGCATTATGCAGTATCTAATAACACTGCTGCTGAAATAGTTTATAATAGAGTTGATTCGAAAAAAGAAAATATTGGGTTAACAAATTTTAAAGGTACTATGCCAACGAAAAAAGAAACAGAAATTGCTAAAAATTATTTATCTTTAGAAGAATTAAATATTTTAAATAGACTAGTTTCTGCATATCTTGATGTTGCAGAAATTAACGCTTTAAAGAAAAAAATAATGACAATGAAAGATTGGATAAATGAGTTAGATAGTTTTTTAAAAATGACTCATAATGATATTTTAAAAACAAATGGTTTTGTTTCTCATAAAATGGCATTAAAGAAAGCACATGAAGAATATGATAAATATATGAAAAATCATTTGACACAAGTAGAAAAAGATTATTTAAGATTGATGGATATTGATTTAAAAGAAATAGATGAAAATATTTAAAATAAAAAGGAATGGGAATATAAATGGAAGTGGAATTTAATAGTTTAGAAGAATTATATAATAGATTAAAGCCAGCTTTAATAACAAAAAGAAATGAAATGAATAGAAGTGGTTATAAATATATTAAAATTGAAGATATTTGGAATTATTTAAAAGAGATAAAATGGAAAAAATCAAAAGACTTGTCATTGTATGAAATGGTTAGTGATGTTTTAAATGTAGATGATTTATTAATTGATAATTATTTAAAACAAAAATTAAATTTAAAAAATAGAGAAATATATTTTAAAGAAGAGTGATAATATGAAGGTTACAAAGATAAGTAAGTATGAACAATTAGAAGAAAAATTAAAAACTTATGTGAAGAAAGAAGATTTAGAAGATATTAAGAAAGCTTTTGAATTTGCTGATATTAAACATTTTGGTCAAAAACGTAATAGTGGTGAAAAATATATTATTCATCCTTTAAATGTTGCATATATTTTAAGTGAAATACATGCTGATAGTAAAACTATTGAAGCAGCTCTTCTTCATGATACAATTGAAGATTGTGATGTTTCTTATGAGGAACTTGAAAATTTATTTGGTGTTGAAGTAGCTAAATTAGTTGAAAGTATAACTAAAATTAATAAACTAAATTTTAATGGTGCAACAGAAGCTTTAATTGCAAACCAAAGAAAAATATTAGTTGGTATGACAGAAGATGTAAGAGTTATTATCTTAAAACTTGCCGATAGACTTCATAATATGAGGACACTTTGGGCTTTATCAGAAAAAAGACAAAAAGCTAATGCTAAAGAAACATTAGATATATTTACTCCAATTGCTCATAGATTAGGAATTAATACTATAAAATCAGAATTAGAGGATTTATCATTAAGATATTTAAAACCAGAAGTTTATTATCAAATTGTTGAAAAGTTAAATAAAACAAAAGTTGAAAGAGATAATTATGTTGTTGAAATGATTGAAAGTGTTTCAAAAATATTGAATGAGCACAATATTAAACATGAAATAAAAGGAAGAAGTAAGAGTATTTATAGTATTTATAAAAAATTAGATAAAGGTAAATCATTTAACGAAATATATGATTTACTTGCTCTAAGGGTTTTTGTTGATACAGAAGCTGAATGCTATCAAGTATTAGGATTAATTCATTCTAAATATAGACCAATTCCTAAAAGGTTTAAAGATTATATTGCGATGCCTAAAACTAATATGTATCAATCATTACATACAACTGTATTTGGCATAGATGGTCAATTGTTTGAAATTCAAATCAGAACTTATGAAATGGATAAAATAGCAGAATGCGGTATAGCTTCCCATTGGTCTTACAAAGAAGGAAAATCAAATATGCAAGATCAAATGGAACAAAAATTACAATTTTTTAGATTCATTATGGAACTTAAAAATGAAGATAATTTTGTAACATCTGTAAAAGAAGAGGTTCTAAATGATACAATTTATGTTTTCACACCTATGGGTGATGTTGTTGAACTTCCAAATGGATCAACACCAATAGATTTCGCTTATCGTGTTCATTCTAAAGTTGGAGATACAACAGTTGGGGCAATTGTAAATAACAATATAGTACCATTAGATTATAAATTAAAAAGTAATGATATTATAAAGATCAATACAAATAAAAATTCATCTCCTAGTCAAGAATGGTTAAATATAGTTAAAACTTCTCAAGCAAAAAATAAAATCAAAGCTTACTTTAATAAAACAAGTAAAGAAGATAATTATAATAAAGGCGAGGATTTATTAAATAAAGAGTTGAGAAAGAAAAAAATATCTAATTCTACATTTATGGAAAATATTAATAAAATATTAGATAGTTTGAAATGTGTTGATTTAAATGAATTATATATTAATATAGGCAATAATAAATATACCCCAACTCAAGTTGTAAATATTATTAATGAAGAAAATATAACAAAAGAAGAAATTATTTTAAACAAAACAAAAGATAAAGAAGTAAAATCTCCAGTTATAAAAAATGATATTAGTGTTAAAGGAATTGATGATATTAAAGTAAATATCGCATCTTGTTGTAAACCGATTAATGGTGATAGAATAGTAGGGTATATAACTAAAGGAAACGGAATAACAGTTCATAGAATGGTATGTCCTAATGTAAGTGAGTTAAATGAAAGATTAATAGAAGTTAAATGGAATGATACAACAAAAAAATATCCAACAACATTATTAATTAAATCATTAGATAATAATATATTAATGGATATTGTTGCTAAAACATCTAATACTGATATAACTATTGAAAGTATAAAATCATTATCTAGTGGAAATGATTATATTTATCAAATAACTATTTTAGTTTTAAATAAAGAAAGATTAGTAAAATATATTAATGATTTAAGTATGTTACCTAATGTATTATCAGTAGAAAGATTGATAAAATGAAATTATTAATACAAAGAAGTAAAAAATCTAAAGTTTTAGTGGATAAAAAAACAGTTGGAGAAATTGAAAGAGGTTTGGTAGTTTTAGTTGGATTTACTCATAAAGATACAATTGATGATATAAAAAGATTAACTAAAAAATTAGTTAATTTGAGGATATTTGATGATGATAATCATATTATGAATAAATCAATATTAGATGTTAAAGGACAGATACTATCTATTTCTCAATTTACTTTATATGCAGATTGTAAAAAAGGAAATAGACCTAGTTATATTAATTCTATGAAAGCAAATGATGCTAAAAAATTATATGAACTATTTAATGAAGAAATAAAAAAATATAATATCCATTTAGAAACTTGTATTTTTCAAAGTGACATGTTGGTTGAAATATCAAATGATGGTCCTGTCACAATAATATTAGAAAGCGAGGAATTATGATAAAAAATAAATTAGACTTTAAATTGGTAAATATAGCATTAATTGCTTTAATATGCTTTTTTATTTATATGGCTAATCCTTTATGGTTAGGTATATTAGATAAAATATTAAAAATAATATTACCATTATTTGCTGGATTTGTTATTGCGTATGCTTTATATCCAATATTAGAAACGTTAAGAGAAAAGAATATACCTAAAGGAATATGTATTGGTATTATAATATTTGTTTTGATTGCTATAATTACTACAATAGTTGTATTACTCGTACCTCTTTTATCAAATCAAATTGTTAGTTTAATTGACTCTTTAATTATTTTTATAAAAGATATAACTACAAATTACAATATTGATTTGGGTAATTTAGGAGATAGCTTATTTAAAACTTTTAATGAGATATTAACTAATGTTGGTAAATATGTATCAGATGGAGCTGTTAAAACTATAAATGCTTCAATAAATGTAATTTCAAATGTTTTTATTGCTCTAGCTTCAGGAATATATTTTTTAGTAGATATGGATAAAATAAGAAAAAATATAAAAAATTATTTACATAGGAAATCAAAAAAATTATATGAATATATTTCATTATTAGATCGAGAAATTAAAAATTATATAAAAGGTTTTTTAACCATAGTATGTATTAGTTTTTTTGAATATACAATTATTTATTATATTATTGGACACCCTAATGCTTTATTATTAGGTATATTATCCGGATTAGGTAATTTTATTCCTTATTTTGGAGGAATATTTGTTCAAGTAATTGGAATAATAACAGGTTTTTCGCTTAGTTTTTCTCTTGGTATAACAGTTGTTATAGTTACATTAATTACTGCGTTAATTGATTCATATTTATTAAACCCTTTAGTATATGGTAAAAGTAATCAAGTTCATCCAATAATAGTTATCGCTGCTGTATTTGGTGGTGGAATATTAGCTGGATTTATTGGAATTATTATTGCTTTACCAATTTCAATAATAATTATAAATTCAATTAAATTTTATAAAGAAGAAATAAGTAGTAAAAAAAGTTAAGTTCTATAGTAAGGAAGTCTATATGAAAGTAAAAAAAACAGGAAAAAAATATAAAATAATTTTAGATAATGGTTTAGAGGTAAAAACATTTGATGAAGTTATAATAAATTATAATTTACTATATAAAAAGACAATAGATGATGAGTTATTACAAAAAATATTAGAAGAAAATGAATTTTATGATGTTTACTATAAAACTATTAATTTTATATCAAAAAAATTAAGAAGTGAAAAAGAAATAATTGAATTTTTATCTAAATTTGATGTTGATAAAAATAAAATAATTGATAAATTAAAAAGTATTAATTTAATAAATGATAAAAACTTTGTTAAGGCATATATTCAGGATAAAATTAATTTATCGAATGATGGATTAGATAAAATAAAAAATGATTTAATAAAACATAATATTGATATAAATTTAATAATGGAAGAAATAAATAAAATTGATGACGGTTTAATTGAAGAAAAAATAAAAAAATTGATTATTAAAAAATCAAAAACAAGTAAATATTCTGGATATAAATTAAAATATAAAATAGTAAATGAATTAATTAATTTAGGATATGATAAATTTAAAATAATTGAGATATATGATAATTTAAATATAAAAAATGATGATTTAATTAGTCAAGAATATACTAAATTATATAATAAGTTAAGTAAAAAATATCAAGATGATGAATTGGAGTATAAAATAAATATTAAATTATATAATAAAGGTTTTACTAAAGAAGAAATAGATAACTATAAAACTAATCGATTTATCAATAATTGATTAGTTTTATTATTATGTTTAAAAAAAATAAAATAATTTAAACAATTATGATATAATTATATATGAAATTTATTTTTAATATTTATTAATTAAAATAATAACATAAAACAAATTGGAGGATTAGAAATGATAAGTGAAGACAAAGTAAAACATATTGCTAATTTGGCTAAGTTAAATGTAACAGAAGAAGAAATGAATAAGTATCAAAAACAATTAACTGACATTTTAACAGAAATAGATAAAATATTAAAAGTTGATATTGCAAATGATGAAATAATGATTAGTCCAAGCGATAATAAAAATTGTTATAGTGAAGATGTTATTGAAAGCCATATAAGCAAATCAGATGCTTTGAAAAATGCTAAAAGAGTAAAAGGCGATTATATTATAGTTCCAAAGGTGATAGAATGAGATATTTAGATTTAGATATAAAAACAATAAATGAAAAATTAAAAAATAAAGAAATCAAGCCAATTGATTTAGTTAATGAAGCATTTAATAGAATTGAAGAAACTAATTTAAATTGTTTTATAACTTTAAATAAAGAGCAAGCTTTAAAAAAAGCTAAAGAATTAGAAGAAAAAGAAGTAGATAATATATTATTTGGATTACCTATTGCTATAAAAGATAATATCGTAACTAAGGATTTAAGAACAACTGCTGCTAGTCATATTTTAGAAGATTTTATTCCAATTTATGATGCGACTGTAATTACAAAAATAAAAGAAAAAAATATGATCATAATTGGTAAAACTAATATGGATGAATTTGCTATGGGTTCAACTGGTGAGACTAGTTATTTTGGTAATACTTTAAATCCAATTGATAACACTTTAGTACCTGGTGGTTCATCATCTGGTTCGGCTGCTTGTGTAGCTGCTGGTATTACTCCATTTTCTTTAGGAACTGATACAGGTGGATCTATTAGACAACCTTCTAGTTTTTGTGGCTTAGTAGGTTTAAAACCCACTTATGGTAGAGTATCAAGATACGGCGTAATTGCTTTTGCTTCTAGTTTAGATCAAGTAGGACCTATTACAAGAAATGTATATGAAAATGCTTTATTATTAAATGTTATAAGTGGAAAAGATAAAAATGATTTAACTTCATCTAATAGAGAAGTTAAAGATTATACTTCTTTGATTGGTAAAGATATAACTAATTTAAAAATAGCTGTTCCAAATTACTATATGAGTGAAGTAATTGATAAAACTGTACGAGAAAAAATAATTAATGTAATTAATTTATTAAAAGAAAAAGGTTGTCAAGTTGATTATGTTGATATTGATTATTTAGAATATGCAATACCTTTATATCAAGTTATTGCTTTAGGTGAAGCAAGCAGTAATTTAGCTCGTTATGATGGAATTAGATATGGTTTAAAAGTAGATGATTTTAGAAATATAGATGAATTATATAAAAATACTAGAAATATAGGATTTGGTAATGAAGTAAAAAGAAGAATTATGATTGGATCTTATATTTTAAGTGGTGAAAATGCTAATGTATATTATTATAAAGCTTTAAAATTAAGAAAAGAAATGACTGATAGTTTTGTGAGTGTTTTAAGTAAATATGATTTAATTATTGGACCTACTAATACTGATGTTGCTTACAAACTAGGAACAAAACAAGATGATGCTTTAAAAAGCTTCTATGATGATTTATTAACAATACCTGTTAATATGGCAGGATTACCAGCGTTAAGTTTACCAGTTGGATATAAAAATAATTTACCGGTTGGTATGCATATAATTGGAAATTATTTTGAAGAAGATAAAATTTATCAATTAGCTTCTTATATTGAAAATGAATTAAAGGAGGAAAAGTGATGAAACCAACAATTGGAATTGAAGTACATGTCGAATTAAAAACAATGGCTAAAGCTTTTTCCTTAAGTAAAAATAACTTTAATGATGAAGCAAATACTAATATTAATGTTTTAGATTTAGGTTATCCTGGAACTTTACCAAGATTAAATAAGGGAATAATTGATTTTGCTTTAAAAGCTTGTTTAGCTTTTAATTGTAAAATAAATAGATTAATGCATTTTGATCGTAAAAATTATTTTTATCCAGATTTACCAAAAGGTTATCAAATTACTCAACAAGATACACCAATTGGATATGATGGATATGTAGAAATTTCTAATAAAAAAATATATTTAGAAAGAATGCATATTGAAGAAGATACTTGTAAAAGTATTCATACAACAGATACTTTATTAAATTTTAATAGAGCAGGTGTACCTTTAATTGAAATAGTTACTAAGCCATGTATAAATAGTGGTAAAGAAGCGATGGAATATTTAGAAAAATTAAGAGAAACTTTATTATATCTAGGTATTAGTGATGTTAAAATTGAAGAAGGAAGTATGCGCTGTGATGTTAATGTTTCAGTAAGTGATAGTGATAAGTTAGGTACAAAATGTGAAGTTAAAAATATTGGATCTATTTCTTCAGTTGGACTAGCTATTGATTATGAAATTAAAAGACAAGAAGAATTAATTAAAAAAGGTGAAAAAATAGTTGAACAAACAAGAAGATTTGATGATAAAACAAAAACAACTATTTTAATGCGTTATAAAGAAACAGGTAACGATTATAGATATTTTCCAGAACCAGATATTCCATTTATTTATATTGATGATGAATGGTTAAAAGAAATAAGTGATAATATGCCTATTTTAACAGATGAATTAAAAAACAAATATGTTGAATTAGGTATAAATAATAATAATATTAAAACAATTATTTCTAATAAAAATATTTGTAATTTCTTAGAATCAATAATTGATAAATGTAATCCTGTTATCGCAAGTAATTTATTAACTGGGGATGTATTATCTTATTTAAATAAAAATATTATTAAAATAGAAGATACTAAATTAACTAAAGAAAATTTTATTAAGTTAGTCGATAAGTTAGATAAAAAAAGTATTTCTAGTAAACAAGGTAAAGAAATTGTTAATATAATATTAGAAAGTGATAAAGATGTTGACTTAATTATCAAAGAAAACAATATGGAACAAATAAGTGATGATAATTTTGTTATTGAAATAGTTAATAAAGTTGTTAGTGCTAATCCTGATTCAATAAAAGATTTTAAAGAAGGTAAAGATAGAGCTGTTAAATATTTAATGGGCCAAATAATGAAAGAAAGTAAAGGTAAGATTAATCCAAGTTTAGCCAATGAAACTTTAATTAATGTGTTAAAAAGGATGTAATAATTTTAATGTTAAATGTGGTAAATATTATTTGACAAAATAATTAATTTATAGTAAAATGTATATAGATATGAATTGTTTCATATATTAAAAAAAAGAGATACATTTAATTTCTGATGTTAAGTGTTTTCTCTATTTGTTTGGGTAAAGAAAACACCGTTCAAAGATGAACCGGTGTTTTTTATATTTAATATGACAAAATTGTCACTATATAAGTCATTTAAATATAATAATATTTTGTTATAATACTTTAAAGGAGTAATATTATGAAAATATTAAATATTTTGACTATTAAACATTTAAAGGCGAATAAAAAAAGAACTATTTTAACAATTATTGCTATTATGTTAGCTACTTTTTTGATGACTGAATTGGGTTTATTATTTTCTAGTCTTAGAGACAATGGTATTCAATCAGCAATAAAGTACAATGGAGATTACCATGCAAAAATAAATATAAAAAAAGAGAATTTAGATTTTATATCTAAGAATGACAGCGTTTTAGAATATAAATATAAATCTAGTTTAGGATATTCATTATATGATGGATTACAAAATAAAAAATATCTACAAGTTTTAACAGCTTCTAAAAGTTATTTAGATGATTTAAAATTAATTGAAGGTAGATTACCAAATAATGAAAATGAAGTTATTATTTCTAATAATATTAAAACTGAAGGAAATATTAATTTAAATATTGGCGATACTATTAAATTAAATGTTGGACAAAGAGAATGTGATGGAAAAATATTAGGGGAAAGTGCTTATATAGTTGAATATAAATATTTAAGTGATGGTAATTATGAAGTTACAAAAGAAGAACAATTAATAAATGTAGAATATAAAGAATATAAAATAGTTGGAATTGTTGAAAAAGATATATATGAAGATTATTTTAATCCAGGGTATAGTGTATTTACAATTTCAGAACCTATTGATTTATTAAATGTATATATAAAATATAAAAATGTTTTTAAGACAATACAAAATAGCGATTCTATTATAAAAAATTTAAATTACGAAAGTGATTTAAAATATAATGATAGTTTACTTTATTATTATGGAATAGGAGAAAATAATAATTTTATTAAATTTTCAATTTCAATATTATTAATTATTTTAATATTAATTACAATTGCAAGTGTTATTGTAATTTATAATGCTTTTGCTATATCAGTTACCGAAAGAATAAAACAATTTGGGTTATTCTCAAGTATTGGTGCTACTAAAAAGCAATTAAAATATACAATATTTTTTGAAGTTTTTGTAGTAAGTATTGTTGGTATTGTATTAGGATTAATTTTATCTTTTATTGGTATTAATATTATTTTATCAGTTATTAATAAATTATTAGTTAATAGTTTATCTATACCATTAGAATTATCAATCTATCATTTATATACATTGATTTCTCTTATTTTTATTATTTTAACTATTGCTTTAGCAGCTTATTATCCTTCTAAAAAAGCGAGTAAAGTAAGTCCTATTGAAGCAATTAGATTAAATAATGAAATTAAAATTAAAAAGTTCAGAACACCTAAATTAATTCAAAAATTAGGTATTGAAGCAGAGATTGCTTACAAAAATATGAAAAGAAATAAGAAAAAATATAATATAACTATTTTATCTTTATTTTTAAGTATTGTTTTATATGTTTCATTTAGTTCGTTTTTAAATTATACAATTGAATCTAGTAAAGATGCTATGGATATTCCAAGTTATGATTATTTAATTAATTTATCTGGTAAAGATAAAAATAAAATAAATGAAATTATTAACCAAGTTTTAAATATTGAAGGAGTAAAACAAAATAGTTTAATTGAACTAAAAATATTAAAATCTGATTTTAATTTAGATTATTATACAGATGAAGTAATAAACGAATTTGGAATAAGTAGTAGTCCTAAACAATATGTTCATATATATATGTTAGATAATAAAACATATGAACAAGTTAAAAAACAACTTAATATTAAAGATAGACCTATTTTATTAAATTATTTAGATGAAGAGGGATGGATAAATAAAGATATTAAAGGCTTTAATTTATATAAAGGTATTAGTAGTTTAAATATATATGATGATAATAATGATTTTGTTTTAGATAATATATATATAGCTGATATTAAAATTGAAAATATTGAACCTTGGATTTATACATATACTTTAATTGTTGATGAGGAAACATTTAATAAAATAAATACTGATGAATATAATATAATATTAACTTTAAATGGCGATAATTTTACTAAAGTTGATGAATTATTACATGAAGATATTTTAGATGTTAGTATTAGCACTGATAATATTAAACAAACTATGCAGGAACAATATAATACTTTACTGGCATATAAAATAATATTATATGGTTTTGTTATTTTAATAACTTTAATCGGTGTTACTAGTGTTATCAATACAATTAATATGAGTGTTACTTTAAGAAGACAAGAATTTGCTATGTTAAGAAGTATCGGTTTAACACCTAAAGGATTTAATAAAATGTTAATTTTTGAATGCTTATTATTTGGATTAAAATCATTATTATATGGTATATCGGTATCATTAGTTATAACTTATTTATTTCATTTATCGTTTAATAAAATGGCACAAACTAGTTTAATAATACCATATACAAGTATAATAATAGCTATATTAGGCGTATTTATAATTGTTTTAATAACTATGTGGTATGCAACTAAACAAATAAAAAAAGAAAATATTTTAGACATAATTAGAAAAGAAAGTATTTGACAAAATAATTAATCTATAGTAAAATGTATATAGATATGAATTATTTCATATATTAAAAAAGAGATACATTTAATTTCGCATGTTAAGTGTTTTCTCTATATTGTTTGTGAGAAAACACCGTTCAAAGATGAATCGGTGTTTTCGTTTAAGATTAGTCCTTATTTTTAAGGACTAGAATTGTATAAAGAACAATCATAGCAAATGCTACAATTAATTGCATTAGTAATCCCTTCTATAGTATTAAATTCCATAGAACATCACCTCCATCTTTAAAATGGATTAAAAATAGAGTAAAACACCTAACTATTAAATATATCTCCAAATTAATTATAAATTAATTTAACGTAAAAATCAATTATAAATTAACTTAATATGACAAAATTGTCACGATATTAGTCATTTAATTGTAATAATAATTTAATACAATTATTATGGAGGGAAAAATAATATGAAAATATTAAATAATTTAACAATAAAACATTTAAAAGCAAATAAAAAAAGAACTATTGTAACAATAATAGGAATTATTTTATCAACTGCTTTAATGGTTGGAATTGGATTATTATTTTCAACAGTAAGAGATAATTCTGTTAAAATGATTATTGATAATAATGGAGATCATCATGCTGTTATTGAAGTAGAAAAAAATAAATTAGATTTTATATCTAAAAATGATAGTGTTTCAAAATATAAATATAAATCTAGTTTAGGTTATTCATTATATGAAGGTATTACAAATGAATATAAACCTTATATTAATGTTTTAACGGCTTCTAAAGAATATTTGGAAGATTTAAAATTAATTGAAGGAAGATTACCTAATAATGAAAATGAAATAATTATATCAGAGCATTTAGAAACTAATGGAGAAGTAAAATTAAATGTTGGTGATAAGATAAAATTAAATATTGGTAAAAGGGTAGATGATAGTAATAATTTATTAGAAGATTCACCAATAGCATTATACTATGATGAAGAAAAAGGTAAATATTTTAAAGAAGAACATTTAATTGATACATTAGAAAAAGAATATACTATTGTTGGTATTATAAAAAGGGATATATTAGAAAAGTACGAAGATCCCGGTTATAGTGCATTTACTATTACTGAACCAAGTGAAATACTAACAGTTTATGTTAATTATAAAAATGTTAAAGATACATATAAAAATAGTGAGATTATTGCTCAAAATTTAGGTTATGAATCAGTTTCGGAAGATCATGTTTATTATGAACAAGTAAGTTACAATGATAATTTATTAGCGCTTTCTGGTGTATCTAATTATAGTAATATGTTAGATTCAATGGCGGGAGTTATAATTATAATATTATCTTTAGTTTCAATAGCTTGTATTATAGTTATTTATAATTCATTTGCTATTTCAGTAATGGAAAGAAAAAAACAATTTGGTTTATTTTCAAGTATTGGTGCTACTCAAAAACAATTAAGACACACTATATTTTTTGAAGCATTTATAGTTGGTATTATCGGTATACCATTAGGTGTGGCATCGGCTTATTTAGGTATTGGAATAGTTTTAATGATAGTCAATAAATTATTACCTAATATGTTTGATTTTCCACTAGCTTTAGCAACTTATCCATTATTTATTATTATCCCAATTATTTTTATGATAATAACAATATTAGTATCAGCTTTCCTACCAGCTCGAAGTGCTAGTAGAGTAAGTCCTATTGAAGCAATTAGATTAAATGATGATATTAAAATTAAATCTAAAAAATTAAAAACACCTAGAATAATTAAATTATTTGGTGTTGAAGGTGAAATAGCTTATAAAAATATGAAGAGAAATAAGAAAAAATATAGAATAACTATTATTTCATTATTTATAAGTATTGTATTATTTGTATCATTTAGTAGTTTGTTAAAATATGGCTTAACAAGTGCTTATGATTTTACTGAATTGCCTAAATATGAATATGCTGCAAGTTTTTCTAGTGATAAAAAAGAAAGTATAGATTCAATTATTAATCAAGTTTTAAAAATAGATGGTATTAAAAAATATAGTGTATATAATCAAACGAATTTTTTAACAGATAATAATGATTATTTTAATAAAGAAGTATTAGATATGGAAAATACAACTAATGATAGAATAAGTGTTAATGTGTTAAGTTTAGATAACAAATCATATGAAGAATATAAAAAACAAATTGGATTATCAACTGATCAACCTATATTACTTAATACATATAGTTATATTAAATATACCAATAATTCAAGAAAACAAATAACTGTAACTCCTTATAATAAAATATCATCATTAGAAATAAGGACATATGATGAAAAAAATAGTTTTAAATTAGATAATATATATTCTACTTCAATATTACCATTTGGAATAGAAGAAACTTATTTAGGAATTATGACAATAATAGTAAATGAAGAGACTTATAATAAGTTAAAGATTGATGATAATTATTATTCATCTATGTATTTATTAGCTGATAATTATGATGAATTTGATAAATTATTAGATAGTGAGAGTAAAGAAAATATCTTAACTGATGATATTAATGTTTATACTACCAATATTAAAAAAGAACTACAATTATTATCTAATATAGTATTTGTTATTAAATTATTATTATATGGTTTTATTAGTTTAGTGACATTAATCGGTGTTACTAGTGTAATAAATACTATTAATACTAGTATTGCTTTAAGAAAAAAAGAATTTGCGGTATTAAGAAGTATTGGCTTAACACCTCATGGATTTAATAAAATGATGTTATTTGAATGTTTATTCTTTGGATTAAAATCATTATTATATGGATTACCTGTTTCATTTATAGTTATATATTTATTCCATTTATCATTTAATGGTATTGTGTCATTTGATAGTATGTTAATACCTTATGGAAGTATATTAATGGCTATATTTGGTGTGTTTATTATAGTTTTAATAAGTATGTGGTATGCTACTATAAGAATAAAAAAAGACAACATTTTAGATGCTATAAGAGAAGAAAATATTTAAAAAACTAATGAGCTTCCATTAGTTTTTTTGTGCATAATCTTAATAATATAAGTAATATAATAACAGGTGATAAAACAAGAAATAAAATAGTTGAAATGGTTAAACCAATAGCAACAATACTTAAATCTTTCATAATATCGCCTCGTTTCTAATTTAAAATTATAGCACACATTTATAGTATTGACAAGTTTTAAAAATATGATACAATATATTTAATATTTGTTTGAAAGAGTATATATATTAATTATCAAGAGAGCTGATGGAAGGTGCAAATCAGTTAAGAAATATATAGAAAGACAGCAAACGATAAAATAATCGGTTAATCCCGTTAAAGATTTAAGCGCATAGAAATCTATGAAATAAGGTGGCACCGCGAAATAATTCGTCCTTATATTTATAGATTTTTTTTAATTATAGGAGGATTTATGAAATTAAATAATAATACAGATTTTAATATTAAAAATGTAGGTGAAGTAGTAACATTACATGGTTGGGTTGCTAAAAAAAGAAATTTAGGTGGTTTAATTTTTATTGATTTAAGAGATAGAAGTGGAATTATTCAATTAGTTGTTAAACCTGATAATAAATATTATGATTTAGCGGAATCTTTAAAAAGTGAATATGTTATTAAAGTAGAAGGTATTATAACTGAAAGGGAAAGTAAAAATAAAAATTTATTAACTGGTGAGATTGAAGTTATTATAAATGAATTAGAAATATTAAATACAAGTATTGATTTACCTTTTAATTTGAATGATACTACAGCTTTAGAAGATACAAGATTAAAATATCGTTATCTAGATTTAAGAAGAACTGAAATAAAAGAAAAATTAGAAGTAAGACATAGAATTACTTTTGCTATAAGAGAATATTTAAATAAATTAAATTTTTTAGAAATTGAAACTCCAATTTTATGTAAAAGTACGCCTGAAGGAGCAAGAGACTATTTAGTTCCATCTCGTATATTTAATGGCAGATTTTATGCTTTACCTCAATCACCTCAAATATTTAAACAATTATTAATGGTAGGTGGTATGGAAAGATATTTTCAAATTGCTAAATGTTTTAGAGATGAAGATTTAAGAGCAGATAGACAGCCAGAATTTACGCAAGTTGATATGGAAATGAGCTTTGTATCTGAAGATGATGTTATGAATTTAACAGAAGGATTAATTGCTTATATTTTTAAGCAAGTAAAAAATATTGATATCAAATTACCTTTAAAAAGAATGAAATATGATGATGCTATTGAATATTATGGTTCTGATAAACCGGATTTAAGATTTGATATGAAAATTAATGATATAACTGATATCTTTAAAAATACAGAATTCACTATTTTTAAAGATGTATTGGATAATAATGGTATTATTAATTGTTTAGTTGTTAAAAATAGTGCGTCTGTTTTTTCAAGAAAAGATATTGATAAATTAACTGATTTTGTTAAAACATATAAAGCTAAGGGATTGGCTTATTTAAAGATAGATAATGAAGTAACAGGAAGTATTGCTAAAGTTATAACTAATGAAGAATTAAACAATTTAAAAGAAAAATTAAATTTAGAAAGTAATGATTTAGTTTTAATAATATCTGATAAAAAACAAATTGTAAAACAAGCATTAGGTGCTTTAAGATTACATTTAGGTAAAAAACTAAATGTAATAAGTGATAATTATGAATTATTATGGGTTGTTGATTTTCCGTCTTTTGAATATAGTGAAGAAGAAGGTAGATATATGGCTTGCCATCATCCATTTACTGCTCCAAAAGATAGTGACATTGATAAGTTATTAACTGATAAGGCTAATTGCTATTCTAAAGCTTATGATATCGTAATTAATGGCTATGAAGCAGGTGGGGGTAGTATTAGAATTCATGATCAAGAAGTTCAAAAGAAAATGTTTGAAGCATTAGAATTAACTGATGAACAAATTAAAGAAAAATTTGGTTTCTTTGTAGATGCGTTGAAATATGGAACACCACCACATGGTGGATTAGCATTAGGATTAGATAGATTAACAATGCTTCTTACAAATACAGAAAATATAAGAGATGTTATAGCTTTTCCTAAAACTGCTAGTGCATCTGATTTAATGAGTGAATGTCCAAACTTGGTAGATGAAAAGCAATTAAATGAGTTGGGAATAAAAATTGGAAAGTAAAATGAAAATTTTACTTTTTTAATAATTAAAAATGTAGCATTAATATTATAGATTTAAACAATAAATTATATTGTTTAATATATAAAATTTTTAACATTAGATATTAAATATTAAGATATATTTAAGAAAAATAAATAATGTATTAGTGACTTTTAATTAGAAATTTGGTACAATAGAATAAAGTAAAAGGAGTTTTATATGATAAAGAAAATTTTTTATATTTGTGTTGCAATTTTAATTTTATTGATCTCATTTTTTATAATTAGAAAATATTTAATAGAAAAGAAATTAAAAGATGAAATTAATGAAATATATAATTTAATTTATATGGAAGAATATGATTATGAAAAGATTTATACAAAAATAAATAGTATCATATCTAATGATGATTATGCTATAGTTGAGGAATGCGCAAAAGATTATTTATCTGATTTATTTAAGCAAATATTAGAAATTAGTAATATTATCAATGATGATAAAATTAGTGATGTTTTAACTATTTCTAATTTTAATGATGATGGTCCTGATTTTAAAAATACTAAAGATTATTTAAAAACAACTAAACAAAAAATTTTAAATTTAGAAGCAGATATCTTGTTCTACTTAGAGGAAAAAACTATTATGGCATATATAATTGATGAAAATCTAGAAGATTCTTATGTAAATTTATATAAAAGTTTGAAATTTGCAAAAAATAAAGAAGTTTTAGAGAAAAAAGAATATATTGAAAATTTAGTAGATCAATTTGTAAATAAGATAGAACAAGAAGAAAAAGTTATTGAATTTTTAATCGAAAACAAAAATAATTGGAATATATCTGATAATACTATTAATTTTAACTCTTCTCAATTATCAGATGAATATAATAAAATGATAGCAGAAATAAACAAATGAAAAAGCCAATAATTAAAATAATAGACGAAATTGATATCATAAGTTCTCTTAGTAAAGAAATATTTAATAATGTAAAAATAATTAATTTAGAAGGAATTGTTAATTGTAATGATGCAATATTTGATAGTTGTGAAATAGAAAAAGTAGATTTTACTAAATATAAGATAAAAAAATTAGAATTTATTGATTGTAGATTAATAAATTGCGATTTATCAAATTTAGAATTTTTTGAAATATCAATTACTAGATGTGAGTTTATAAATTGTAAAATGATGGGAACCAATTTTATATCTTCTTCGTTATTTGATTGCTTGTTTGAAAATTGTCTATGTAGGTATATTAATTTTTCTAATGTTAAGTTTAAAAATTGTATGTTTAAAAACACTAGTTTTATAGAATCAAATTTTTTAGAAATTTTAAGCAATGATTTAACTGTTGATAATTGTGATTTTAATAATAGCCAATTTTATAATAATGATTTTAAAAATATAGATTTTTCAACATCTTCAATAACTAATATAACTACTGATTTAAAAAGTATAAAAAAAATAACTGTTAATAGTAATCAGGCTGTTGATTTAGTTGTTCTTTTGGATGTAAATGTTAAACTGTAATAATTTTTTACAGTTTTTTAATATAATTTATTGATTTTATTTTTTGTGAAAAATTTTAATTATTATAATAAAATAGTTAATAAAGTTTATAATATGATATAATTAATATGGTGAATATATGAAAACTATTTTTAGTATTGTTTTATTTATTATTTTTTTATTAGGGGTTTATTTTAATGAATACTTAATTTGGATAGATGATTTTAGTTATTCAATAGTTTCATTATTTATTTCTGATACTATGACTACTATAATGAAATTTATTACTTTTTTTGCTGATCCTATTTGGTGTATTTTATTTAGTGTTTTAGTTATTATATTTTGGAAAAAAATAAGAAAAGCTTTTTTAATTAATTTAATATTGGTTTTTATGTTAAATTATATTTTGAAGTTAATTTTTTCAAGAACAAGACCTATTGATATAAATATAATTACTGAAACAGGTTATAGTTTTCCTAGTGGGCATGCAATGATAAGCTTGGCCATCTATGGATTTTTAGCTTATTTGTTATGGAAAAGTGATTATAAATATAAAAAAATTGGTGTTTCATTATTAGTCTTATTAATAGTTTTAATAGGTATTAGCAGAATATATTTAGGAGTTCATTATACATCAGATGTTATTGCTGGATTTATTGTTTCACTTGGTTATTTATTACTATTTATAGATTTTATTTATCCAAAAATAAAAGAGAAGTAGTTCTTTTTTATATTATAGCAGTTTTGATTGAAATTTCGTATTTACAACATCAGTTCCTATCATAAAGGTCATATTGTAAGATTGACTAAAGTCAAAACTGCAGTAATGCTTAATACATTATCTACAAATGTTATATCTTTTAGTAAAATAGATGTTGAAGTTACAGTTACTTTTGGATTAGTTTCAAAAATAATATCAGTATCTAATTTTGTACTTGTAAATAAATATGTATTATTTTCTTCCTCAATAATTTTTTCTGCTTCTGGATTAGATAAAGTTAAATTTAAAGTAGAAGTAACACAAGGACATGTATCACATATACAATTATTGAATAGTTCAATTTTTCCTTGTAAAACTGTTTCTAGACGAGTGATTAAATTGACCATTGATTTTACGGAATCATTAACTTTTAATAATTCATTGGTTGTTTTAGAAGTTTTTAAGGCTGTTTGAATTTTTCACCTTCAGCATTTAAAATATGTGATAGGCCAGTTTGTTGAAGTGCTACAGATTCAATTATATCTGTTAATGATTCACATCTTTTAATACTCACTTGGTTTAATTATCGGAATTAACATATTTTTACCTCCTTTTCAATTTATGATATGTTAAAAATATTTTTTTGAAAGTGCATTTATAACAAAGTACATTTAATCACATATAATAATTAATAGGTGGATAAAATGTTTAAATTAATAAAAAAAATACCTTTAGAATATGATGGTATTTGTTATTATAAAGAAAATTATTTGTTATTGAAAAATAATATAATTGATCTTTATGATAATGATTTTAATAAAATAAAAGAAATAAAATTAGATAATAAATTTAATTATATAACATGTAATAATGAATATATATTTTTAGCTAATAGGAAAGAAATATACAAATATGATTTTGATAATTTAATTAAATTAGATATAAATTTAGATATTATAAATATAAATTATATTGATAATCTAATTATTATAACCAATGATAAAGTATATTCATATAGTGACAAATTAAACGAATATTTAAATATTAAATGTACAAATATGTTTAATATAAATGATAAAAAATATTTTATTAAAGAAAATGAATTGTATGAAAAAAATAAAATACAATGTTTTGATTTTAAAATAAAAGATTGTTGTTATAATAATTGTTTAATTTTGTTATCTGATTGTATATACATATATAATATTGATTGTTATGATAAAATATCAAAATTATTAAAATGTTTATGTAAAAATGAAAGTATTCCTAGTTCAATGGCTTGTATTGAAAAAGCTTTAGCTAACATTTTAAATGAAGAAGCTAATAAAATAAAAAAAGCGATTTGTTTATCTAATAATATTTATGATTTAATAAAAATTAATGAATCGGTTAATCAAACAATCAAAAATATTATTTTATTAGAACAAGTTTTATGTACAAAACTAGATATATATAATAGCAAAAAATAATATAGAAGAAAATCTATATTTTTTTTAAAATAAATGATATAATTTAAATAGGTGGAGTATGAAAATAGATAGAAACATATTAATAGCATTTATATTAAATTTAAGTTTTTCGTTATTAGAAATAATAGGAGGTTTTATAACTAATAGTATTTCTATTTTATCGGGTGCAGTTCATGATTTGGCGGATGCTGCAAGTATTGGTACATCTTATTATTTAGAAAAGAAAAGTAAACATAAGCCTAATTATAAATATACTTATGGGTATGTTAGATATTCTACTTTAGCTGCTTTTATAACTACTATAATTTTACTAAGTGGTTCGTTATTTGTTATCTATAATGCTATAAATAGATTATTTAATCCGATTGATATTAATTATGATGGCATGATAATAATCGCACTTATTGGCATTTTATTTAATATTATAGCTGTATATAAAACAAAAGGTGGACATTCTTTAAATCAAGAAGCAGTAAACTTACACTTATTACAAGATGCTTTAAGTTGGATAATTGTTTTAATTGGATCAATATTGATTAAATTTACTAAAATAAATTATATTGATTCTATTATGAGTCTTGTTATTTCAATTTATATAATAATTCATTCTTTAAAACATTTAAAGATAATCTTAGATTTATTTTTAGAAAAAACACCTAATAATGTAAATATTAGAAAAATAAAAAAAGAATTATTGGAAAATAAAAATATAATTAGTATAGATCATATTCATGTATGGAGTTTAGATGGATATAATAATTATGCAACTTTGCATGCTATTATTAATAATGATGAAGTAGAGAATATGAAAGAATATATTAAAGACTATTTAAAAAAAGAAAACATTAGTCATTCGACTATTGAAATAGAAAGGAAAAAATATGGAAAAAGTTTATTTTACAAAAGAAATAAGTAGTGAAAGTTTGATTAAGATTTATGAAAAATTAGATTGTAAATTAGAAGGGAAGGTAGCTGTTAAAATTTCAACAGGTGAAGCAGGAAATAATCATTATTTAAAACCTAGTTTGATTAATGATTTAGTTAAAAAATTAAATGGTACAATTGTTGAATGTAATACAGCTTACGAAGGGAAAAGAAATACTACTAAAGATCATCTACAAACTATTAAAGAACATGGATTTACTAATGTTGACTTATTAGATATTGATGGTGATAAAGCTATTCCAGTTGTAGGTGGTAGACACCTAAAAGAAAACTATGTTGGAAAGAATATTGATAATTATGATTCAATGTTGATGTTATCACATTTTAAAGGCCATCCAATGGGTGGATTTGGTGGAGCTTTGAAAAACATGTCTATTGGTTTAGCTTCATCTAGAGGTAAAGCTTGGATTCATAGTGGTGGAGTAGAAAGAGATAACATTTGGATAACCCCACAAGTTGATTTTATTGAATCAATGGCTGAAGCTGATAAAGCAGTAGTAGATTATTTTAAAAATATTGTTTATATTAATGTTGTTAATAATATATCAGTTGATTGTGATTGTGTGGCTAATCCAGAATCACCTTGTATGCAAGATATAGGAATACTTGCTTCATTAGATCCAGTTGCCTTAGATCAAGCTTGTTTAGATTTGATCTATAATTCTAACGATCCGGGGAAAGAACATTTTATTGAAAGAGTAGAATCAAGAAAAGGTAAAATTATTTTAGATCATGCCGAAGAGTTAGGAATTGGTAGTAAAAAGTATCAATTGATAAATATAGATGATAGTGTGAAAAGTTTTATGGAAAACAAGAAACACTAAACAAAAAAGTATATC
>NBJMC04201__coassemble_758_pt1 | contig 21037 bp, 19 predicted proteins | sample NBJMC04201__metabat2_high_PE_001 | metagenome-assembled genome bin NBJMC04201
ATTTTATTTTATCTTCTTTCATACAATTAAAAGAAAATGGGGGATATTAAATGTATAACGATAATATAGAAGTTAGATTTAGTACCAAACATTTACCATTTGAATACAAATGGTTAGAATTTCGTTTAATTGTAAATAAAGAATTATATGATGAACAAGCTATTGATTTAAAAACATATAGTAAAATGCAAGAATCTATTCTAGCGAGAATGAAAAAAATAAAAAATGAATATAAAAATTTTGAAAATGAATTGACAACAAATCAAATGAGAGGTACCATGCAATCAACCTAAATTGTGCTTTCGTTTTAAGAACACATTGTGAATGGAGTGAGTAATATGGATATAAAAAAAGCAAGAGAAGAATTAAGAAAAGGAAAAACAATTTATGATATGAATTTATCCGTAGGATATTATGCTCGTGTATCTACAGATAAAGATGATCAATTAAATTCATTAGAAAATCAGCAAAAATACTTTGAAGAAATGATTAGTGAAAATAAGAATTGGAATTTATATCGTGGATATATTGATGAGGGTATTTCTGGTACAGCAGTTAATAAAAGGGAATCCTTTTTACAAATGATAGAAGACGCCACTATGGGAAGAATTGATTTAATACTTACTAAAGAAATATCAAGATTTTCAAGAAATACAGTTGACAGTATTAAATATACAGAATATTTGTTAAAGCAAGGTGTTATTGTTTATTTCTTATCAGATAATTTAAATACGATTCAAGAAGATGCTGAATTTAGATTAACAATAATGTCTAGTTTAGCCCAAGATGAAGTTAGGAAACTATCTGAAAGAGTAAAATTTGGAATAAATCGTATGATTAAAGACGGTAAATTAATAGGTGGTAATTTAACCGGATATTATAAGAAAAATGGTAAATATGAAATTAATCCAAATGAAGCACCAATAATAACTTATTTATTTGAAACATACGCAGGTGGATCTATGGGATTAAAACAAATAGGAATTGAACTTGCCAAAATGGGGTATTACAATTCTAAAGGTAAACCATTTTCTCAAACAACTTTAGCCAAGTTTTTAGCTAATCCTAGATATAAAGGATATTACACAGCTAAACTTACAGAAGTTGAAGATTATAAAACTCATAAAAAAAAGAAATTACCTAAAGAACAACAAATTATATATAAGGATGATAAAATACCTGCGATAGTATCAGAAGAACTTTGGGAAAAAGCTAATTTACTTCATGAAAAAAGAAAAAAACTTCCATCTAGACATGTCTTAAATTCTGATGAACATATTAAAAGATATAAGTATTCTTGTAAATTATATTGTAAGGATTGTGGAGCAGTATTTATTAGAAATGGTGGATCTAACCGTTCTAATAATCCGGTATGGACTTGCAAGACTTGCAAAAATGAAGGTGTAAAAACTTGTGCATCACCAAATATAAAAGAATCTTATTTAGATAAAATATTCATAGATTTATTTACTGATTTTATAAAGAATAAAAAAGAATATATAAAACTTGTTAATGAAGAATACAGAAATATTATGGAAAAATCCATATCATCACTTAACTTAGAAGAAATGGAAAACAAAATAAAAAAAATAGAAATGCAAAAAGATAAATTACTAGATTTAAGCATCAAGGGTATGATTGATGATTTTGAATTTAAAAAAAGAAATGACAAATTTAATGTAGAAATATTTAATATTCAAAAAGAGATAGATAATCAAAATAATAGAGAAGGAGAAAATGAAAGGTTAAATAAGAAACTTGAAATGATTGAAAGTTGTTTAAACACGAAATTAGATATTAGAGAGAACTTGCCATATTTAATTAATCTTTTAATTCAAAAAGTTGAAGTCGAAAAGATAAATGGAGATAGAAAAAATATCAGATTAAAAATCTTTTACGACTTTAACGCACCCGATATTGATATTGAAATGAACCTAAATAATAAGAGTTATGAGAAAAACATACAAGAAATTGGGAATAAAAATATGGCTTGTTCTCGCTATTCTTTAGTCAAAAAATGTTCGTGTGTCGACACAAAGCAATCCAGGGTTTGTAGATTTAGGTTTAAAATTAGGTAAAGATGTTTTGTTTGATTATATTGATAAATTTGGATTTGGAAATGTTACAGGTGTAGATTTAAATGGTGAGGCAAATGGTATTTTATTTGATAAAGATAAAATAGGAGATTTAGAATTGGCTACAACTGCTTTTGGTCAAGGTGTATCAGTAACTCCAATACACCTTGGTGTCTAATAAATGATACCCTTACTATTACTAGAGGATTAAATAGTAAATACACTAAAAAATATGATGTTGAGTATGAGTATAATTGCTATATTAATATTGTTTAGTTTTTAATTGCGATTAAGTCATTGGTGATTTAATCGTTTTTATTTTGGTAAAATGATAATAACATTGATTAATTTTAGACATAATTTTTATGTTTTTAATTAATAATCTCTAAATAATAAGCTTTATGTTGTATAATAGATATTAAAGCAAAAACTTGGAGGTGTTAATGTGTTAGATGTAAAAAAAGATGATATAAAAAATTTAAATGATTCTGATTTAAGAATTTTATTAGGAAAATTATGTGAAGCACAATTATATGAGATTGGAAATGATACATGTTGTGTTTCATATGGTGGAAATCAAGACGAAAAAGACAACGGTATTGATGTAAAAGTGAATGCTACTAAAGTAACTGACACAAGAAGTTTTATTCCCATGAATAATACCATCTTTCAAGTAAAAAAGCCTAAAATGTCTCCTAGTGAAATAAAACGAGAAATGATAACTAAAAAAGGTTATTTAAGAGATTCCATTAAAAACTTAGCAGAGATAAAAGGTGCATATATCATTGTTAGTGGTACGGCTGATACAACAGATATTACATATTCAAATAGAATCGAGTGTATGAAAGAAATTTTGAAAAAAGAAAAACTAGAAAATACAATTTTGGTAGATTTTTATGATTCTAATAAAATTGCAACCTGGGTTAATAAATATCCTTCTTTAATATGTTGGGTTAATGATAAGAATGGTAAAAATACTAATGGTTGGAGTACATATTATAATTGGTCTAATAAAAGTGAAGAAGAGCAACCGTTTATAATGGATGAAAAATCAATAATATATCGTAATGATTTTAGTAAGGAAAATCAGATAAGTTTAATAGATGGAATAAATGAAATAAGAAACACCTTGTTAATTTCGAGAAGTTCAATACGTTTAGCAGGATTATCAGGTGTTGGTAAAACAAGATTGGCACAAGCATTATTTGATAATACAATAGGTAATAATCCACTTAATAAAGAAATGGTTATCTATGGTGATATAGGTGACAGTTTACAGCCAGATCCTATAACATTTATTCAACGTTTACAAACACTTGATAAAAGGGTCATACTTATCGTGGACAATTGTGAAGCGACTATGCATAATAAGTTGACTGAATTATGTCAAAGGAAGAATAGTAAAATAAGCTTAATGACAATTGAGTATGATGTAAAGGAAGATGATAACGTAGATTCTAACAATTATTATTTAAGTACAACCTCTGCCGGAGTGTTAAAACAATTAATTAAAAGTAAGTTTAAAAACATTTCAGATATTAATGTTGATACAATAGTTAAATGTTCAGATGGTAATTTTAGAATTGCTTTATATCTATCTAAATCTATTTCAACACAAAAGAATATAGGGGTACTCAATTATGATGAACTTTTTAATAGATTGTTTTTTCAAGGAAATGAAATTGATAAAGAGTTATTAAAAGTCGGAGAGGTATGTTCCTTATTCTATTCTTTTGACATTTCGTATGATGTAGAAGATGAAAAAAATGAATTAAACATTATTTCAGACTTAATATCTATTCCAGCAATAAATGTGCTTAGTAAAGTAGAAGAGTTAAGATGTAGACAAATTGTTCAAAAAAGAGGAAATATGCGTGCAATATTGCCACATGCCTTAGCCAATAAACTAGCTATAGACTGTCTAAAAAAGATTCCTGCTGAACATATAATGAGCCTAATAAGTAAAAATGAAAGATTATGTATATCTTTTTTTAGAAGATTAAAATTTTTACACTCTTCAGATGAAGCACAGGTAATTGCAAAAAAGTATTTTTATTCATTAAGCGATGAAGATTTAATTGATGCAAAAGAAAGTTTGATGGAAAAAATTAAGTGTATTACCATTTTAAATCCTGAATTAGTTTTGCAAAGAATAGAAAATATAACAGAACCATCATTTTTTACAAGAAAGAACAAACAATTTTACGAATGGGTAAGAATATTTGGTTATATTGCCTTTGATGAAAAAAAGTTTAAAAGAGCGATAGAATTGATAATAAAAATCGCACAAACAGAAAAAACTAATGAAAATTATAATTCTGTTAGAGATGTTTTATATAACTTTTTTCATATATATTTATCTTCTACACATGCTAAATTAAGTGTTAGATTAGAAGTAATATCTGAGTTACTTCAATCTTCAAAAAAAGATAGGAAAGAAATAGGCTTAAAACTAATAGATGAAATTTTACATTATGGAAGTTTCTTTGCATCCCCACTCTTAGATTGTGGTTCTCAAATAAGAGACTATGGACTTGAACCCAATGGTAAAGACTGGTATGAAGAAGCATTAAGTTATTGTAGACATCTTTTATGTCATAATATTTGTTATGAGGAAATAAAAGAAATTTTAGCACTTAATTTTAGAAATCTAGCCTCTATTGGCTTTTACGATATTTTAGAAACAATAGTAGAAGAAAATATAATTATTAAAAGTTGGCCAAGAATTTGGATTTCGTTACTCGCAATTAAGCACTTCGATTTAGAAAAAATTCCTAGTGAATTAATGAATCGTATTGATAAATTAATAGATAAAGTGCAACCAGTTACTATTTCTGACAAAGTTACCGCTTTTTTTAATAAATATGCAAAAATCTATTTAGGATTAGAAGATATAACTGATAATGATAAACAAATTAATGATACAATTTGTGATTTAGGAAAAGAAATAGGATTGGATAAAGAAAACTTTGAATCAAATATTTTATTATTTGATGACACTTGTTCATTATATCGAATTAGCTTTTTGGCTAAAGGATTATATGAAAATTTTAAAGATAAGGATGAATTAATATATATCTTATTAGATAAAATTAACGAAAGTAATGAACATATTTTTAAAGAAATATTATCAAATCTTATTGGTTTATATCATAAAGAATATCCAGAAAAATGTTCCAATTTACTAGATAAAATAGTTGAAGATCCAAAATATAATAAAAATTATTTGTATTTGCAATTATCTTATCAACTATCATCTATAGATATTAGAAGAATTGAAAAAGCAATTGAACTAGGTGCATTTAAAGAAAATGATTTAGGAAAAATTGAATGGTATTTAATGGAATTATCAACAGATAAAGTTACCCGTTTTTTTGATACATTATCTAATACAACTGTTGTTCAGTCAACTGTTTTAATGAGTTTATTTGAAATTACAAGAAAGAATAAAGCAGATAGATTATTAATGTCTTATACTAGAAAAAGATTAGCTCTATTAGATTATAGTCAATTAGATAATGACAGAAATATCCATGATGAATATATTATTTCAGAGCTTATTAAATCTTCTTTTTCAAAAGAAGCTGGTGTAATAGAAGCAAGAATAATTTTTCAACATATTAACTCATTAATTTCTGAAAAATACATAACATTTTATCCATACAAAGGAATATTAATACCATTAATTAAACTTTATCCTAAAGAATTTTTAAATATTTTTATTGATTATAAGGAAAAACCGAATTGGGAGAAAATTTACTTTTTTAGAAGGAGTTTTAACCTTAATCCTAACGTTTTATCCTATATAGAAGATAGCAAATTGATTGAGTGGATAAAAGAAAATAAAAGGATACAAGAATTATCATATATTATGGAACCATATGTTTTTGATAAAGAAAAAGGTTATTATGTATGGAGTGAGTTAGGTAAATATGTTATAGAAAATTATTACAATAATAACGTAGTAATGAAAAACATTATAGCAAATGTATATCCAAATTCTTGGTCAGGAGAATATTCAGAAGTATTGAAAGAAAGAGAAAATCTTTTCTTACAAATGAAAAATAATAACAATCCAATTATCACCAATATAGGTAAGAAAGAACATTATATTATTTTGAAAAAGATAGATGTTTGTTGTATAAATGAAAAAAATGAGCGAGAAGAAAGATTTAATCGATTTGAATAAATATATATTTTCAAGCGCACTTAAATATGTTATAATTTAAGTGTGAAAGGAAAATTAATATGGAGTATGAAAGTAAGATTTTAAAATTATTTAAAAATGGTTATTTGACTACCAAAGATGTTACTAATAATAATATTCCTAGGACTTATCTTACTAAACTTATTAAAAAAAATAAAATAGAAAGAGTAAGTCGTGGAGTGTATATTAAAAAGAATGTTTTGGTAGATGAATTTGTGGTTCTACAAAGTAAAAGTAAGTATGCAATTTATTCTAATACCACAGCACTTTATTTACACGGTTTTTCTAATAGAATTCCTATTATATATGATATTACAGTTAAAAGTGGTTATAAGGGTTCGCTTCAAAAAGAAAAGAATGTTAATTTATTTTATACGAAAAAAGAATTACTTGAATTAGGTGTCACTAATTATAAACTTGATTCTGGTAATATTATTAGAGTTTATGATTTAGATAAAACCATTTGTGATATTATCAAAAATAAAAAGAAAATAGATGCAGAAATTTTTAATAAGGCTATTAGAGAATATTTTTATAGTAAAAAGAAAAACACTTTAAAACTATATGAATATGCTAAAAAAATGAATATTTATAATAAAGTACGAGATACTTTCGAGGTGTTTGGATGATAAAAAATAGAGATAGTCTAAAAGCAAAAGCATCTAACTTATCTAAAAAGACTAACATACCTAATAAATATTTAATTCAAAACTTTATGTTTGAGGCCTTATTAAAAAGAATATCAAAATCTAAGTATAAAGATAAATTTATCATTAAAGGTGGACTTCTATTGTCATCTATCTTTGGTGTTAATTTAAGAAGCACTATGGATTTAGATACTACTATAAAAGGATTACCATTAGATAGAAAAACTATTACTAAAGTTATTAATGAAATTATTAGTATTGATGTAGAAGATAATGTTAAACTTGAAATAGAAAATATTAAAGATATCAGAGAAGAAGAATTGTATTCAGGATTTGAAGTTAACTTAAAAGCAGAATTTGATGGTTTAAAAACTAATTTAATGATTGATATAACTACTGGAGATGTTATCACTTATAAAGAAGTAGAGTTTAAATATAATACCATATTTGATAATGAAATCATTAATATTATGACTTATAATTATGAAACAATCATTGCTGAAAAGTTTGAATCAATAATTAGTAGAAACATTGATAATACTAGAATGAAAGATTACTATGATTTATACATGTTTGTTAATTTAAAGTGGAATGACATTAATAAAGACACTTTAAGAAAAGCAATTATTAATACTTCTAAAGCCCGAGAAACATTAGACTATATTGATAATGCTAATAAATACATAGAATTAATTAGTGACGATTCAAGACTAAATTTATTATGGAATAGTTATCAAAATAACTATGAATATGCAAAAGATATAGAATTTGAAGATACAATAAATGCTATTAAAGTAATTAGTGAAATTGTTGTACCAGTTGTAGCTTAAGGTAGGAGGAAGTAAGAATGGCTAAGAAAGAAATTAGAACAGATCTTTGGGTATATGATTTGTTAAAGGATGCAAATATTAAAATAGATCCACAAGGATGTAATATAAAAGAAATAGATGAAGCATTAAAAACTGCTTCAAAAAAAGGAACTGGAAATTATGGTTATCCAGAATATTGCGGTGTTGTTAAAGATTTTGTAATTGTAATTGAAGATAAACCAACAACTGATAAGCAAGCAAAATATGATGATAATGGGCTTCTTGATATGCAAGTATCATCAATTGTTAATTGTGCTCTAAATGGTGCATACTTTTATGCCAAACATATATTAGAAAATACTAATTATAAAAAAGCAATTGCCTTTGGTATTAGTGGTGATGAAAAGCATCATATTATAAAACCTATCTATTTAGATGGCAGAGAATACTTTATGGATTTACCAGAAGTAGAAAGTTTTATATCATTTAATGAGAATAATATTGATGAGTATTATATTAGAGAAATACTAAAGGAAGATACTGATGAGGAAAAAACAACTGCTGAAATTTTAAAAGATGCAAAAGAATTGCATGAATATTTAAGAAATTATGGTAATTTAAGTGATAAAGATAAACCACTAGTTGTTAGTGGAATTTTACTTGCACTTAAAGAAATCGAATATAAAAACTTTTCTATTGATGATTTAATAGGAGATAAGTTTAAAACTGATGGTTCTAAAATATATGCTGCTATTGAAGATAATTTAAAACGATCTCAAGTTTCACCAGAAACAAAAAAAGACAAGTTATTATCTCAATTTGCAATTATTAAAGATACAGTTATTTTAAATGAAGTGAATGAGACATTGGGCAAAACACCATTAAAGTATTATACTGAATATTTATATAACAAGTTATATAAAACAATTAGATATAATCAAACTTCAGAAGATTATTTGGGAAGATTTTATGGAGAATTCATGAGTTATTCTGGAGGAGATGGACAATCATTAGGAATTGTATTAACACCAAAACATATATGTAATTTATTCTGTGAATTAATTGATTTAAAACCAGAAGATGTAGTTTTAGATCCTTGTTGTGGAACAGCAGGTTTCTTAGTATCTGCAATGCATTATATGTTAAAGAAAGCTTCTAATGAACAAGAAAGAACATCAATTAAAAGAAATCAATTACATGGTTATGAATTACAGCCTTATATGTTTACTATTGCCACGACAAATATGATTCTTCGTGGAGACGGGAAAAGTAATCTGATATGTGACGATTTTCTAGCACAAGATGCAAATAAATTACAATTAAAAGGGGCAACAGTAGGAATGATGAATCCACCCTACTCAATGGGCAAAGTAAGTCCAGAAAAATGTGAACTTAGTTTTACAGAACATTTACTTGATAGTTTAGTTAAAGGAGCAAAAGCAATTGTTATTATTCCTCAAAGTGCCGTAACAGGTAAAAATAAATATGAACAAAGTATTAAAGAAAGCATTTTAAAGCATCATACTTTAGAAGGAGTTATTACACTTAATACTAATACATTCTATGGCGTGGGAACAAATCCTTGTATTGCCATATTCACAGCCGGTATTCCACATAGTGAAGAAAAAATATGCAAATTTATTGATTTTTCAGATGATGGATATGAAGTTCAAAAACATAGAGGTTTAGTTGAAACAGAAAGAGCTAGGGATAGAAAACAACATCTATTAGATGTGTGGTTTAATAGAATAGAAGCTTCAACAAAATTTTGTGTAGAAACTACTGTAAAAGCAAGTGATGAATGGCTACACTCATTTTATTATTTCAATGATGAGATTCCTAAGGATAGTGATTTTGAAAATACAATAGCCGATTATTTAACTTTTGAAATTAATATGATAACTCATGGAAGAGACTATTTGTTTTACAATAAGGAGAACGATTGATATGCAATTGGATGATAAAAAGTGGAAGGAATTTGAAATATATGATATTTTCAATCATATTAGAGGAAAAAGACAAATTGCAGAGAATAGAAAAAAAGGAACAATTCCATATTATTCAGCATCAAAACACCAAAACGGCTTGACTGATTTAATATCAAATCCAGCATTTACTGTAAATACGAATGCTATAATTTACACAACTTTTGGAGATGCATATTATGTTGAAAAGGGCTTCACTTGTAGTGACGAAATAACAATATTAACAAATAAATCTTTAGATAAATATAATGGTCTATTTTTATGTGCATGCATTAATCAAAATCGTAACAAATATTGTTTTGGTCGCAAAGCTTTTTCTAATAAAATTGGTAGAGATAAGATTCTAATTCCAACCTCAGAAAATGGTAATCCTGACTATGAATTTATGTCGAATTATATAAGAAACGAATTTTTTAAAGAAATTGAAGATTTAAAAAAATATTGTCAAAACGCTTTATTAAATATTAATAAAAAAGATATTCCTAAGTTGTCAGAGAAAAAATGGGAAGCTTTCAATGTCAATTATATATTTCCGTATATACAAAGAGGAAAAAGACTCAAAAAAGGTGACCATAAGGCAGGAAATATTCCATATGTCTCATCTACCATGATGAACAACGGTGTAGATAATTTTATCAGTAATAAAGAAGGTAAAAAATTTGATAATTGTATAACTATTGCTAATAGTGGTTCTGTTGGAGCTTCCTTTTATCATCAATATGAATTTATTGGAAGTGATCATATTACAGCATTTAAAAACGAAAAATTTAATAAGTATATTTATTTGTTTTTAGCGACTATAGTGTCAAGAATAAGTGATAAATATAGTTTTAATAGAGAGATAAACGATTTTAGAATAAGCAATGAAAAAGTTTTATTACCAGTAAATGAAGATGGCAATCCAGATTATGAATACATGGAACAGTACATCAAAAACATTATGTGTAATCAATACAAAAGATATTTAGACTTTTTAGAGGATTAGTAGAAATATGACTGAAAAAGAATTATTAGAATATTTAGAACAGTTTCCGAGTATAGAACATTTTTATAAACAAACACAAAGTTTTAAATTAATAGGTGGTTTGTTTGGAAAAGGAGAAGAAGCGAAAAAGATAAATTCTGATTTAAGAGAATTAATTATATCAATAAAAAAATATAATGATACTTTTAGTGATAAAGGCTGGATAGCATATGATAGCATTAATCCCGATTTTATTAAAAAGATAAATGCAGTATTTGATACAGGTGGGATTGAAGAAGCTGAAAAAGAAATTATAAAATATTATACTACTAGAGAAAATAATTTTATTATGCATACATATTCTATTGAAGAATTTAGAATCCGAAGAAATAACTTAGAGAGAGCGTTTGAAAATCATTATAATGGTAATTACTTAGAGAGTGTAGCATTATTTTTAACTGCTATAGATGGTGCCGTCAATGATTTTACCAAAAGCAAAGGGTTATTCGCTGAAGGTACAAATGTTGAAGTATGGGATTGCTTAGTTGGTGCTAATGATGGTTTGCAAAAATTACAAAAAATATATAATGTTGGGAGAAATAAAACAAACACAAATCCTATATACTACCCATACAGAAATGGAATACTACATGGAAGAGATTTAAATTATGGAAATGCTTATTGTTCTTGTAAATGTGTTGTATTATTAATGGCTGTTTGTGATTGGATGAAAAATAAAAATAGTGAAAATTCAAGAAAAGAAAAATATAAAAAAGAAATAAATCCACCATCTATCACAGAAAGTATAAAAAAATATTCAAAAGTAATGTCTGATAGAAAGATAATTGAAAGTTGGAAAAGAAAGGATATACAAGTAGGAGAAACTATTCCCAAATTTGGCAGAATTGAAGATTATAAAGAATATCCATATATTCAATATCTATTTAAAATTTTAAATTATTGGAAAAATAAAAATTATGGTGACTTATCTCTCGGATTATCAAATATATTTCATAAAGGTTCTACTGAAGGTAAATTAGCATTAGAGTGTAGAAGACTGTTTGAGAATAAAGAGTTAATTGAATATAGTTTAGAAAGTGTATATGACCAAGCTATATCTTTCAAAGTAGTAATAATTAATATCAAATATAATCAAAACTCAAAATTAATAGAAGGTCAATTGAAGTTGGGATTACTTTATGAAGCTAATGATTCAGAAAATATTGGACTACCAGACTTGAATAATGGTCATTGGACTATATTTCCACAAGATATAAGAATTTTATACCAATAAGTTTAACATGAATTTTTAATAAATAATCAAGAATTTTTCCCCAACATGAAATAAGCACACTATGACATGAATTAGACATAAAATAAACTTGACTCAGTTTTGTCAAGTGCTATAATATAGTAAAATATCAAGAAATTATGTGGAGAGGAACTTGGTTCTTCTCTTTTTTCTTTGAAAGAAGGTGTTATATAAAATAAAACTAAAGGAAGCACATATTTTTAATGAATTAGTAATAAGTGGTCACTATTTATAAAAGTAGTAGCCACTTTTTTAATTAGTATTAAAAGAACTTTTATATATGAGTAGCCACTTATATTTATAAAAGTAGTCATTTTTGCAAGTGCAAAAATAGTAAGACACCACTATTTCATCCTTATTTTATCAAGGATAAATAAAATTGTGGTGTCGTTCTTCTTATGCCCATTAAAAATATGTAGTGTTTTTACTACAAAAAATGTATCAAAAATAGCAAAAGTGGCTACTCATAATTTTAAGAAAGGAAAAATAAATATGATATTTAGAACAAATAAAATTACAAATTATACGAAGATTGATAATAGATATTTGGAAGATAAAAACATTTCTTTAAAGGCTAAAGGATTATTAACTTTAATGTTATCTTTACCAGATAATTGGAAATTTAATGTTAATGGTTTATGTCTTTTATGTAAAGAAAGTAAAAATGCAGTTAATAATGCAATAAAAGAATTAAAGGATAATAAATATTTAGAGGTAGAAAAAACTTATGATGAAAGTGGGAGTTATATTTATGAATATATCATTTATGAATATCCAGATGACCCAAAAGGACACCTCGATTTACCATAACTGGATAATTAGATACTATTAATAACTAATATATTAATTACTAAAAATAAATAGATAAAGTTGATAAAACAAAAATTTAATTTTTTAATAAAAACCTCTTGCAAATTTCATTTTTTTAAGTGATAAATATTAAAACAAAAAATCAGCTTAATGATAATTAATTTAACTTATGAGAGGTTTTAACATCATTCATAATCAGTTAATAGTATAAAAATTTAAAGCCTCTTAAAATGGCTTAAATTAAAAATGAAAGGATGTGCTTAATATGTATTTAAAAAATGCAACTAATGAGGTTAAAAAAATAACAGAGAAAATAATTGAACTGGATAAGGAAAATAAACTTAAATTTATCAGTTATGTTTTAAACTTATGGAATAATAATCAAATTAATAGTTTAAATGAAACTAACCCTGATTTATTAGATGATAGTATTTGTATTGATATATTTAATCCAAGTAGTATTGATTACTATTATTTAGTAATTAAACTAAATGAATATTGGAATTATAAATATAAACTTTATCAGCTTTATCGAAAAGAATATAAAAGTGTAATAACTTTATTTGAAAAGTTATTTTTTAAAGAAAAGATAGATGTACTTGCAGAAATATTTTTAATTTTAGAACATGATGAATTATTACCAGATAATGTTGATGGTTATGAAATTGCTAGAATGATTATAAAATATTAAATATTGAAAAACTAAATTGTTATTTGAAAACTTAATATTTTCGGATAATAGTTTAGTCTAATTTTGTCCTTATAAGGTATTAAGTTTTCGGTTTTTGTAGAACTTATTATCTTAAGTTCTTTTTTAGTTTTTATAAAAATAAACTTAAAAGAAAGGACAGAGTATATGGAAATTACAAATAAAATTCCAGCTAGAATAATTGAATTAGAAATAAGTATCAAACTACTGGAATACTTAAAAAGGACAAGTGTTATAGATGATGGAATGTATAACTTTTGTATTAATAAATTAATGAATAAACTTGTTTTAGAAAAAAGTAAGATGAATGATGATTATATAAATAATAGCAGTAATTACAAAATATTAACTTAAGGAGGCACTATATGGACTTATATACAGTTAGGAATAATATTATAAAAGGTATTCCCTTGCAAGAATTAAAATTAAGAGTATGTTTTTATGCCAGAGTATCAACAGATAAAGATGAGCAGTTGCATTCCTTATCTGCTCAAGTATCTTTTTTTAATGATTATATAAGTAAAGTTCCTAACTGGCACTTTATAGGTTCCTATATTGATGAAGGTATTAGTGGTACATCAGTAAAAAATAGAGAAGAATTTTTAAGAATGATAGAAGATGCTAAAAACCATAAATTTGATTTAATCTTAACGAAAGAAATATCTAGATTTTCAAGAAGCACTCTAGACAGCATCAAATATACAGAGGAGTTACTACAAAATGGTGTTGGTGTATATTTTTTAAATGATAATATTAATACCATATTACCTGATTCTGAACTTAGACTTACAATAATGTCTTCTATTGCCCAAGATGAGGTGCGTAAACTATCCGAAAGAGTATCTTTTGGTATGAAAAGAAGCATTGATAGTGGTACTGTGTTAGGTTGTTCTAATATCTATGGCTATGTAAAAGATAAAGGAAAACTCGTCATTGACGAAAAAGAGGCTAAAATGATTAAAATTATCTTTGACAGATATGCTAATACCACAGATGGCATATCTAAAGTATCAAAGTATTTATATAGCCTAGGTTATAAAAATAAAAAAGGTAAAAGGATAGATACAACAATACTAACTAGAATTATTGAAAATCCTAAATATAAAGGATATTATTGTGGTCATAAAACGAAAGTGTTAGATTACCGTACAAAAAAGAAGAAAAAATTAAATAAATCAGATTGGATTATTTATAAAGATTTTGAAAATGTCCCACCGATTGTATCAGAAGAACTATGGGATAGAGCTAACAAAAAATTAAAGGAAAGGCAAGATAGTTTTACAAACAGAGCCGTAAATAAAAAAGTATTTCAAAATAGATATACATATTCCGGTAAAATTTATTGTGGGACTCACAACTTAACTTATCATAGATCATCGGCTGGTAAAAGAAAAAATAATCCAGTATGGGAGTGCCAAGTATATAGAAAAGAAAGTTTAAAAGGTTGCTCTAATCCTAGAGTATTTGAACAAGAACTAGACACACTTTTTAAAGATATGTTTAAAAAATTGTTGAAACGAAGAAAGCATATTTTTGATGATATATTAAATGACTGCAATAATTATTTAGAAACAAATAATAATGAATCTGAAATAAAAAATATAGAATCTAAAACTTTAATGTTTAATAATAAAAAAGATAAATTACTAGAACTTGTTATGGAAGAATATTTATCTAAAGAGGACTATAAAAAACAAGTAGATTTAATTAATGAAGAAATAATTACTAATCAAAACAGATTAAATGAATTACAAAATAATAAGCAAGATAAAAATTATATTGAAAATAAAATAAATGAATTAAAGAAGATGTTAGATAATTGTTTAACCGATGATGAGTGTTTCAGCGATATATTTAACGAATTAATTGATAGAGTTTATGTTTATAAAGAGACAGATAAAAAAATAAAACTAGATATTTATATTAAGACAGGAGAAAGCATGAATACATTCTCCGATAATTTGGGTAGAAAGTTTCATTTAATAGACGACTATACAACAAATAACAGCAGTTTCCGCCGCAATTAATGGTGGTAATTTGTATACTCCTTATATAGTTAAAAGTTTAAATGAGCCAGAAACCAATTCAGCAATAGTTGAAAATCATCCTAGTGTGGTTAGAAAAGTAATAACAGAAAATACTAGTGCTAAAGTAAGATATGCTTTGGAAAGCGTTGTTGCAAACGGAACAGGAAGAAATGCTTACATACCAAATTATCGAGTTGGTGGTAAAACAGGAACTGCACAAAAAGTTGAGGATGGCAAATACTTAGTTGGTAATTATATAACATCATTTATGGGATTTTTACCAGCAGATGATCCAGAAGTTGTAGTATATATAGCAATTGATAATGCAAAGGGGGTTACTCAATATGGAGGAACTATAGCTGCTCCAATTGCTAAAAATGTTTTGAATGCTTCTATTTCGGCTTTAAATATTAAAGAAAGATATGATGGTATGACTAAGGAATATAATTATGGTGATAAAAGATATTATACTGTTCCAAATGTAATTGGTATGGATACAAAAGAAGCTGTATCTAGTTTAAAAAATTTTAAAGTTGAATTTAGTGGTACTGGTAGTAAAGTAATTTATCAATCACCTAGTGAAGGTAGTTATTTAGTTGAAGGTGAAATAATAAGATTGATGTTAGGAGAATGATAATGTTAACAAAAGTTGCCTTTGTTGTAATGTTTAGTTTTATTTTATCGATTATTTTAGGTTTTATATTGATACCGTTTTTAAGAAAAAAGAAGTTAGATCAAGTTTTAAATAGATATTTAGAACAGACTCATAAAAAAAAGAGTGGTACGCCAACAATGGGTGGGATAATCTTTATTATTCCTGCTGTATTAATAATTTTATTTTTATTAATATTAAATATAGTTGAATTAAATTATAGTTTAATTATTGTACTATTTACATTTTTAAGTTATAGCTTTATTGGTTTTATTGACGATTATTTAATTATAATTAAAAATAGCAATAATGGTTTAAGTGAAGGTACAAAATTTGTTTTACAGTTATTTGTAGCGGTTATATTTTTTTATTTATTTATGAAAGCAGGTAATGAACCTTTGCTTTGGATTCATACACTTAATTTAAGATTAGATATTGGTTGGTTATATGGATTATTTATTTTATTTGTTTTAGTAGCTTCTAGTAATGCAGTTAACTTAACCGATGGCTTAGATGGGCTAGCTGGCGGATTATCTATAATTGCTTTTTTAACATTTGGTATTATTTCTTATGATACAGGTTGGTTAGAAGGATATGAAAGTGTAGCTTTATTTTGCTTTTCTTTGGTAGGAAGTATTTTAGGATTCTTAGTTTTTAATAGTAATCCAGCTAAAATATTTATGGGAGATACTGGTTCTTTAGCTTTAGGAGCAACTTTGGGAAGCATAGCTATTATTACAAGACATGAGTTGTTATTAGTTTTAATAGGAATAGTTTTTGTTATTGAAACATTAAGTTGTATTATTCAAAGAACATATTATAAATTTACAAAAAAAAGATTATTTTTAATGACTCCTATTCACCATTCGTTTGAAAAAAAAGGTTGGGAAGAACATGATATAGTAAAATTATTTTGGATAATAGGTTTAATTGCTTCATTATTTGCTTTAACTTTTGGGGTTATAATATAGTTGAATATTTAGAAAAAATATTATAAAATATAATTGGTGAAACTATGATAGAAAAATATATACCTATTGTTGATGAAATTAGTTTAAAATATAATTATCCAGATAATATAAAACATTTATTATATGTAATATTACCAGCATTTGTAATTAAGTATAATAAAGAACATTTTATTATTAATTGTTTAAATAATATACCTATTATTATAACTGGTAAGGAAGATCCTAAAATTCAAGCATTGTATATAAGTTATCCTTATTTGGAAGAAACTGTTAAAACTAAAAAAGCAATTTATTTAAATAGGTATAACAATATTCCATTTTTACAATTATTGGATAATTTAATTCATGAATTAAATCATGCTATTAATTCTTATCAAAATGAAATAATATTAGATAAAGATTATTTCTATTTAAGAACAGGATTAACCAAAACTAAATATAGTTTAAAAGAGTTTAAAATAATTGACAAAAATAGAAGTTATGTTTTAGAAGAAATAATTAATTCTAAACAAACAGAACAATTAATTAATATAATATCTAATTTAGAAAGTAATAACGAAATAATAAAAAATACTATCTATGCTGTTAAAAATAGTATTAATGGTGATTATATATCACCAGCTTATTATAGTTTAAAATATTATTGTAAAAAATTATTAGATAATAAAACATTTTTATTAACTTTAGAAAATTTAAGAATAAATGGTAATATAGATGATATTGAATATTGGTTTGATGGAATATATGGTGAAAAAGGTTATCAAAATTTAATTAATAATTTATATGAATTAAAAGAATTACAAAATAAAAAAGGATTTTTGATAGAAAGAAAAATAAATAAATTAGCTATCAAATTAATCAAAATTAGTGATCAATTTAATAAAAATTCTAATTTAAAAGCATGAATTATGCTTTTTTATTTTTCATAAAATTAATAGAGGGATAATTATGAAAAAATGTAATTTAACTTTATTAATTAGTGTAATAATAATAAGTGTATTTGGTGTATTAATGATTTATTCAGCATCTTACATTTGGTCAGAATATAAATATGGCGATGCTTTAAAATATGTCAAAAATCAAGGGCTATTTCTTATTGTAGGAATTATTTTGATGATTATAATAAGTAAAATAGATTATAGAATATACTTAAAAAAATCAAACTTAATTTTAATTAGTTGTTTAATATTATTGATATTAGTTTTAATTCCTGGTATAGGTACTGTTCGAAATGGAAGTCGTAGTTGGTTTGGAATTGGTTCTTTTGGAATTCAGCCTAGTGAGTTTACTAAATTAGGGTTACTTATATTTGTAGCTAAATATCTAGCTTATAATGAAAAAGCAACAAAAAAGTTTAAGGGTATATTACCAATTTTATTAATTCTTATGTTAGTATTTGGTCTTATTATGTTACAACCTGATTTTGGAACAGGCACTATTATTGTAATGTCCATAATTGGTTTATTATTTGTAGGTGGTGTAGATTTTAAATATTTTATTAGATTAGGTATAATTGGTGCGGTAGGAGTAGTTGGTTTAATTATAGCAGCACCATATAGACTTAGCCGTATATTATCATTTTTAAATCCTTGGAGTGATCCATTAGGTAGTGGATTTCAAATTATTCAAAGTTTATATGCCATAGGCCCAGGTGGTTTATTTGGATTTGGAATAGGTAACTCAAGACAAAAACATTTCTTTTTACCAGAACCTCAAACAGATTTTATATTTTCAATAATAAGTGAGGAATTAGGATTTTTAGGTTGCTTAATTATAATAACTTTGTTTGTTATTATATGTTACAATGGGTTTAAAATATCACGCAATTGTAATGATTTATTTGGTAAGTATTTATCGTTTGGTATTATTTTTCAAATAGGATTTCAAGCTTGTTTAAATTTAATGGTTGTAGTAGGATTGATACCAGTTACAGGGTATGCCCTTTTGTTATACTCAAAACTACAGTCAAATTTTGCCCTTAAAATATAAGGTTTTGCGAGATTTGATATGTAGTCCTTTTTTATAAATTTTAAAATAATCTATTAAAAAAGTTAAAAATGATAAAAAAATTGCAACTTTTTTTGAAGGTTACTTTCTCATTACAACAATTAAAATTTTGGGTTTTAGATGTCTAGTAATTGGAGGAAGTTTATGGGAAAGAAAAATTATGGTAGTGTTTATGGTGATCCCTATCAAAGATTTAGATATATATTAAAATATCTTGAAAATTATTATGGAAGAAAAACAAAAATATTGATACCTAATGCCTTTGATGGACAGCATGTGTTAAATAGTGTTAGAAAAGGATATAAAGTAGACTGTTATGAAACGATAAAGGAATTTATAAATGGTGGTACTATTGGCAATTACAAAATAGTTGGTTTAAAAAATAAACTTGATTATTTTAAAATGAACGATGATGTAGTCTTATTTGAAAAAAATTTCTACGAGCAAAAAATAGAAAGAGAATATGAATTTGTTTATTGCTATAAGTCATTACATTTATCTGAAAACAAACACATTCCAAAAGATAGAAAAATGAGAAAATTATTATCTTCTGTAAAAGAAAATGGTTTTATTTATATTTTTTATCACTTGGCAGTTAATGAAAATGATTATATTAATTATCCTAAAGAACAATATTTTAGAAAATATGAAATGTCAAAATATTTTGATGATTCATGGGAAATTATTTTATCTATTGAAAATAATTTATTATCGCAGGATAAAGCTCATCCTTATAATGAAAAAGATCATAATCATTTAATTGGTCATATATTTGCTAAAAAAATATATAAAAGAAGAAAATATAAATATAATTATAAAATTATAGTTAATGAGAGTTATTAAATGAAGTGTAACGAATTAATTTTATTTCATTGCACTTTTTTATTTAATATAAGAGTACTGAAATATGGATAATGTAAAATATGATATAATAAAATTGATAAGAAATAGTAATTTATTACTTATTTTGTTTTACCCTTGATATGTTTCCTGTAATAAATTATTTTTATATTATAAAATAAAAATGAAAGGAGAAAAAAATGAATCAAGAAAAAATAGGAAAATATATTGTTGAATGTAGAAAAAAGAAAAATATGACTCAACAAGAATTGGCTGAAAAATTAGGAGTATCGGATCGTACAATTGGTAATTGGGAAAATGGTAGGAATATGCCTGATTTATCATTATTTAAACCTTTAAGTGAAATTTTAGGAATATCTATTGCAGAATTATTAGATGGGGGGAAAATAGATAAAAATAATATAGCTTACAAAAGTGAAGAAATTCTAACAAATACAATTAATTATCAAACAGAAAAAATTAGAAAAAAAGAAAATAAATACATATTTTTTATTTGTTTTTTATCACTGATTATAATAATTGCATTAAATGTAAATACCATCTTTAATAATGATTCATTAGAATATCTACCTCTTATTGTATTAGGTGTAATTTTTATTTTTTTAGGAATAATGAATTATAAAGGAAATATATCTTCAATACATTGGTATAATAGAAGAAATGTTAGTAAAAAAGATGTAAAAAATTATGGAAAATTAATGGGGATTGGCACTATTATTTTTGGAGTTGGTATGATAGTTACAGCAATATTTCAATTGTTTTTCGATTTAGATGAATCAAATTATATTTTGATTTTTAGTTTGATTAGTGGAGTTATCACGATGATTTATGCCCAATTTAAATATAATAAAGGAATATTCTAGTATTATTACTATTATGTTTAAAAACTACAAAATTTGTAGTTTTTTTTATCGTATTGACAAATGTTATATAGTGTTATATAATATGTATAACAGTTAAGGAGGGAAAGTATGAAAATCATTATTAGCAATAGTAGTTCA